>ERZ1035041.60-NODE-60-length-68448-cov-5.495519_pt1 | contig 68448 bp, 66 predicted proteins | sample MGYA00520684_ERZ1035041 | MGnify/ENA primary metagenome ERZ1035041 (study PRJEB33766, sample SAMN09781699) | gut metagenome | biome: gut microbiome | host: Homo sapiens | place: Madagascar | study: EMG produced TPA metagenomics assembly of the PRJNA485056 data set... | reverse complement strand
ATTTCGGGCTGTGCTTTGCAAACAGCGAGCAAACGTTTAAGCAGTTCATCGTAACGATTCATAGACACCTCCTGTTAAGCAGAAAATGAAAAGCCACAGTAAAAAACTGTGACTTAAGTTTGTAGAAAAAGCCTGTATTTATAAAAATAGAGCAAATTCTCTATCCCTATCCCCAAACCCCTTCCCCTCGGGAAGGGGCTGAGTGTGGGGCTGCCGCCCTCACCCCGCTTGGGGCTACGCCCCAAACCCCATTTTCAAAAATTATATAGGTTTATCTACAGACTGAAAGCCACAGTAAAAAACTGTGACTTTTATTATTTACGTTAATACTCAAGCGGTTCGAGCTTTGTGAGATCAAACGGGGTTTCCTGATATACGCAGAAGTTGAGCCAGTTTGAGTACATAAGGCTTGCGTGACCACGCCAAGTAAAGTGCGGTGTCAGCTTAGGGTTATCATCGGGGAAATAGTTATACGGCACTTCTATCGGTATGCCCTTTTCCACGTCACGCATATACTCATCCTTGAGCGTGTTCCTGTCGTACTCGGCGTGACCTGTAATAAAAATCTGTCTGTTCGTGCGGTCTGCAACGATATACGCTCCAGCAATGTCCGAATAGGCAAGCAGAGCAAGATTAGGATTAGTTTCAATATCTTCCATCTTTACACCCGTATAACGTGAATGGGGTACCATAAAAATATCGTCAAAGCCCTTGAGAAGCGGGTGGTTGACCGCATTTATCTTATGAGGGAAGATGCCGAACATCTTCTTGTCAAGCACCTGCTTCTGAATACCGTAATGATAGTACAGCCCTGCAAATGCCGCCCAGCAGATATGCACCGTGCTGAATGCGTGAGTTTTACTCCACTCCATTATATCGCACAGCTCCTTCCAGTAATGGACGGAGTTGAAGTCGAGCAATTCAACGGGCGCACCGGTTATGATAAGTGCGTCAAAATACTGCTCCTTTATCTGATTGAAGGTGGTGTAGAAGTTCAGAAGATGCTCCTGCGAGGTGTTTTTCGGATTGTGGGTTTCTGTTTTCACAAGAGTAATATCCACCTGCAAGGGAGTGTTACTGAGCAGCCTTAAAAGCTGTGTTTCGGTAACTATCTTTGTAGGCATAAGGTTTACTATAGCGACCTTCAGCGGTCTTATGTCCTGTCGTGATGCTTTTTCATCAGCCATAACGAAAATATTCTCGTTGACAAGCGTGCTGAAAGCCGGCAGATTATTCGGTATTTTAATCGGCATTTACATCATCCTTTTCATTTCGTCATAATATTTGATTATACCACACGAAACGTATAAATGCAAGCAAAACAGATAATATCACCGAATTTGCGTGATTATTCCGATAACTCCCGATAAATCGTCGCAACTTGCAAAAACCTTTTCGGTAATTTCCGACGGCACATCGACTATATCCTTTATGAACACCGTCCGTATACCCGACGCTATGCCTGCCCTGATGCCGTTTGAGCTGTCCTCGACAATGAGGCATTCAGACTTTTCAAAGCCCGTCTTTTCGGCGGCTGTTACAAATATTTCCGGGTCGGGTTTTCCTCTTGTTATCTCATCACCGCCGATAATTCCGTCAAAATATCCGAGTATGCCCGAATGCTCAAGCTCCTTAGCCGCAGAAGCGTGATATGTAGAGGTGGCAACGTACATTCCGACTTTATTCGCTTTAAGATATGTGCAAAGCTTATCGAAGCCTTGCTTTACGGGTATGCCGTTCTTCTCTTCGTATTCTGCAAAATACTGCTTTGCGTATCCCCAGTATTTATCAAATGGATAATCCTCGCCAAGCTCGGAAAGAAAGAGGGTCTTCATCGAATCATAATTCAGTCCGATAGAACGGTACGGGAGCGAAAGGTCAAACGGCAGGCTGTACTTATCAATAACATACTGCCACGCCATAAGCCCTATCCTTTCGCTGTCAAGAAGCGTACCGTCCATATCGAATATTAACGCTTTAATCATTTATTCACCGCTACTACGGCACTGCATCCGTCAAGATGAACACTGCCCGATAAATCTATCTTCTTTCCGGTAAGCACATCTGTGAATTCACCGGAAATACCGGGATTGAAATCAAACGGATTATCGTCTATATTAAGAAGCGTTACAACGGTTTCGCCGTCACAGTCACGTCTGAACGAGAACTGTCTGTTTAAAAGCTGTAAAGGCGTATAATCGCCGTGAGCAAGCGCCTTTGAGGAGGTACGCAGATTACACAGCGCAGTGATCTCGGCTGTGAGATCGGCTATACCCTCAGCCCTGAACTTTTCCTCGTTATATTCAACACGCAGAGCGTCATCGCCGTTGTGCTTGTCGCCCTCTATGCCGTACTCACTGCCGTAATAAACGCCGGGGATGCCGGGCATTGTGAACAGGAGCGGATAAATCACGGGAAGCTGACGCTTATTGTTAAGCATTGTGGCGATTCGTGAAACATCGTGATTGTCAACAAAGCTGTAAAGCAGCTTTCCTGTATAAAGACACCACTGCTCTTTTCCGAACTGGCGGTTGAGCGAGTGTGCTATCTCAAACATATTAAGGTCATTGAAGCTGGAGAACAAGCCCTTATAGCATTCGTAATTGGTCACGCTGTCAAGCATTTCGGGATTCATCCAGCGGTTATAATCGCCGTGAAGCGTTTCGCCCATCAGCCAGAAATCGTTTTTCAGCCACTTGCAATGGCCGTGCAGTTCCTTCAGGAAATTAAGGTCGAGGCAGTATGCAACATCGAGGCGAAGTCCGTCAATGTCGAACTCCTTAACCCACCCTGTGATGACCTCCTTTAAGTATTCCTTTACTGCGGGGTTGTACAGATTTAGCTTTACAAGCTCGTAATGTCCTTCCCAGCCCTCATACCAGAAGCCGTCATTATAGCAGGAATTACCGTCATTGATATGAAACCAGTCACGATAACTGTTGTTGCCGTTTCTGACCTCAACGAATTTTGTGAAATCTCTGCCGACGTGGTTGAACACGCCGTCAAGTATTACCTTGATGCCGTTTTCGTGCAGCTTTTTGCAAAGTGCGGCGAAATCGGCGTTTGTGCCGAGCCTGCTGTCTATCTTGGTATAATCCACGGTATCATAGCCGTGTGCTACCGACTGGAACACAGGTCCGAAATATATAGCGTTGAAGCCCATTTCCTTTATGTGAGGAATAGCGTCCTCAATCTTTTTAAGTCTGTTTTCGGTATTCTCCGAATAATCGTTCGTTTTTGGGCAACCGCAGAATCCTAAAGGATAAATGTGATATACCGCAAAGTTTGTGAAATCGCTCATTTTGAAATCTCCCTTTATTTATTTTACACATCCGTAATGGCATAAAGCTCCGCCGCCGAATCGAAAACCGGTTTATCCGAAACGAACAAAGCAATATTATGCTCCTGCGCTTTTAGCAAAGCGTCGTCATCCGGTCTTACCTTCTCACAAAGCACAACACAGGACGCACCCGTGTGCGCCGCTACGGCTATTGTGTTTACGTTTCCGATAACGGTAAACCAGGCACAGCCGTCAAGGTCTTTGGTTATTGCAAGGCTTAACAGATCGCACGAAAACACATTATTTATAATGCTGTCTTCGTTACCGCTGTTAAGAACTCCGAACAATCCTTTTCCTATAAGCTGTCCGACCGTCATTTGTGAAACCTGCCTTTACCGATTATTGCGATTCATGCCGTGTTATATGCAATATGCACAAATCATATTGCTATTATACCACAATCTAACCCTTATGTAAAGTTGAAAAACACACGTTGAATTTGTAGAAAATGACGGTTTTTAGGTAAAAATAGAGTAAATTTATCCGATATCAAATTATCGATTAGTGCATAATCAACAAAGTATGGTGGAAAATTTGAGTACAAATATATAGTGAAATTTTCATAACAAATATGTTATAATTGACATATCCCCCGTGAATCGGCAAGAATTGCGGGTCAAATCCAAGGAGGTTATATAATGGGTTCCAAAGAAAAAACTACCGTACCGTTCAATGGCACACCTGAGCAGGAAAAAGCTCTGCGTGAGATGATCGGTCAGCACAAGGGTCAGCAGGGTGCGCTTATGCCGGTGCTCCAGCAGGCTCAGGAAATCTACGGCTATCTGCCTATAGAGGTTCAGTCAATAATAGCCGAAGAAATGGAAATACCGCTTGAAAAGGTATACGGCGTTTCCACATTTTACTCGCAATTCTCACTTTATCCTAAGGGCAAGTACAAAATTTCTGTCTGTCTTGGTACAGCCTGCTATGTAAAGGGCTCAGGCGATATTTTTGCAAAGCTCTCCGAAAAGCTCGGAATTTCCGACGGAAAATGCACGCAGGACGGTGTCTTCTCTCTTGACGCCTGCCGTTGCATAGGTGCCTGCGGACTTGCTCCCGTAATGACAGTAAACGATGATGTTTACGGAAAGCTTACAGTTGACCAGATTGATGGTATTCTGGCTAAATATACAGAATAATGTTTCCTGAAATTTCTCTTCACATTCTTGATATTGTACAGAATTCAATCAGCGCACGGGCTTCTGCTATAGAAATAACCGTCAACATTGACAGTACATCCGATACTCTTGCCGTTGTTATAAAAGACAACGGTTGCGGTATGTCAGATGAAGAGCTGTCAAAAGCCGTTGATCCGTTCTATACTACAAGAACAAAGAGAAAAAACGGATTCGGAGTGCCTTTTTTCAAAGCCGCATCTGAAATGACGGGCGGCAGCTTTGAGATAAGCTCGAAAAAAGAAAAAGGTACTGCCGTAAAGGCTGTTTTCGTACTGTCAAGCATTGACAGAATTCCGCTCGGCAATATGACAGATACGCTCATATCGCTTATAGATACAAACTGCCGTATTGATTTTATATACAACTATTCGGTTGATGAAAGAAGCTTTACTCTTGACACAAGGCAGTTAAAAAAAATACTCGGTAATGTGCCGATAGATCTACCGGAAGTTACGGCGTTTTTAACCCGTTATCTTGACGATAATACAGCCGAAGTAAGCGGCGGCAAGAAATACTAACACCACGAAAGGATAATTTTAAGATATGAAATCTCTTGAAGAATTAGCTGTTATCCGCGACAAGATGCAGGCGCTTGTTAATCTCAGAAACGAAGCGACAGACTGCACAAAGATCGTTGTCGGAATGGCAACCTGCGGAATTGCGGCAGGTGCAAGACCTGTGCTCAAAGCATTTTCCGACGGGATACAGGAAAAAGGAATAAAGGACGTAATGGTAATACAGGAAGGCTGTATCGGTCTTTGCCAGTATGAACCCATAGTCGAAGTAACAGCACCCGGCAAGGAAAAGGTCACTTATGTAAAGATGACACCTGAAAAAGCTGTTGAAGTTATCGAACAGCACATTATCGGCGGCAACGTTGTAACGAAGTACACGATAAACTCCGCTATGTAAAATCTGAAAGGAAATTAATATATGTATCGTTCACAAGTATTGATATGCGGTGGTACCGGATGTACTTCTTCAGGCAGTGATAAGATAGCAAAAAGGCTGCAGGAAGAAATCGACAAGAACGGTCTTACCGATGAAGTAAAGGTAGTCCGTACAGGCTGTTTCGGTCTGTGTGCACTCGGTCCTATTATGATAGTTTACCCTGAGGGTACATTCTACTCGATGGTAAAGGAAGATGACATTGCGGAAATCGTTTCCGAACATCTTCTTAAAGGTCGTGTCGTTACACGCCTTGTATATGATGAAACGATCGGTGAAAATGAGATCAAGTCACTCAAGGAAACAAACTTCTATAAAAAGCAGCACAGAATAGCACTCAGAAACTGCGGCGTAATAAACCCCGAATGTATAGATGAATATATCGGCAGAAACGGTTACGAAGCTCTCGGTAAGGTGCTCAAATCCATGACACCCGATGAAGTTATCCAGACAATTCTCGATTCAGGTCTGCGTGGAAGAGGCGGCGGCGGATTCCCCACAGGTAAGAAGTGGCAGCTTGCAAGAAACCTTGTAAAGGACGCCGATCAGAAGTATGTCTGTTGTAATGCTGATGAGGGCGACCCCGGTGCGTTTATGGACCGTTCGGTTCTTGAAGGCGATCCCCACGTTGTAATCGAAGCTATGGCAATTGCCGGCTATGCGATAGGCGCTACACAGGGTTACATCTACATAAGAGCGGAATATCCCATCGCCGTTCAGCGTTTACAGATAGCTATCAACCAGGCAAGAGAATACGGTCTGCTCGGCAAGAACATTTTTGACAGCGGATTTGACTTTGACCTTGATATAAGACTTGGTGCAGGCGCATTCGTATGCGGCGAGGAAACAGCGCTTATGACATCTATAGAAGGTAACAGAGGCGAGCCCAGACCCCGTCCTCCCTTCCCTGCGGAAAGCGGTCTTTTCAAGAAACCTACCGTACTCAACAACGTTGAAACATACGCTAACATTCCTCAGATAATCCTCAACGGTGCAGACTGGTTCGCATCTATGGGTACTGAAAAATCAAAGGGTACAAAGGTATTCGCTCTCGGCGGCAAGATCCACAACACGGGACTTGTTGAAGTTCCTATGGGTACTACACTGCGTGAGGTTATTTACGAAATCGGCGGCGGTATCCCTAACGGCAAGGCATTCAAAGCGGCTCAGACGGGCGGTCCTTCGGGCGGATGTATTCCTGCGGAGCATCTCGATATACCGATAGATTACGATAACCTTATCGCTATCGGCTCTATGATGGGTTCGGGCGGACTTATCGTTATGGACGAGGATAACTGTATGGTTGATATCGCTAAGTTCTTCTTACAGTTCACCGTTGACGAATCCTGCGGTAAATGTACACCCTGCCGTATCGGCACAAAGCGTCTTTACGAAATGCTCGAAAAGATAACATCGGGCAACGCTACTATGGAAGATCTCGACAAGATGGAGAAGCTGTGCTACTACATCAAGAACAACTCTCTGTGCGGTCTTGGTCAGACAGCTCCCAACCCCGTTTTATCAACTCTGCGTTACTTTAAGAACGAGTATATCGCACACGTTCAGGATAAGAAGTGTCCTGCAGGCGTATGTCAGGATCTTCTCACATACAAGATCATCGACCTCAAGTGTAAGGGTTGTACAGCCTGTGCAAGAGGATGCCCTGTCGGAGCAATCTCGGGTACAGTCAAGCAGCCTCACACCATTGATACCACAAAATGTATCAAGTGCGGCGCTTGTATGGCTAAGTGTAAGTTCGGTGCAATTATTAAGGAATGATCCCGTTTGACGGATCACTGAAAGGAATAAATTTTACTATGGTTAATATAAAGATTAACGGCATAGAGTACGCAGTCGAAGAAGGTACAACCATCCTTGAAGCCTGTCGTCAGAACGGCATCAGAATTCCTACTCTCTGCTGGTTAAAGGATATAAACGCAATCGGTGCGTGCCGTATCTGCGTAGTTGAGATGACCGGTGCAAGAAGCCTTGTTGCATCATGCGTATATCCCTTATCAAAGTTTGACGAGGGCAAAAACATACTGACGCACTCCCCTGCTGTATTACAGAGCAGAAAGATGACATTACAGCTTCTGCTTTCAAACCACAATATGGATTGCCTTGCCTGCTCAAGAAACGGCAGCTGTGAGCTTCAGGAGCTGTGTAAGGAGCTTGGTGTTGATGATACAACATTTTTCGAGGGCGAGAAGAACGAGTACGATATCGACTACAGTTCGAAGCATATGTTCCGTGACAACAACAAGTGCATTCACTGCCGCCGTTGTATCGCCGCCTGCGACAAACTCCAGGGTATAGGCGTAATCGGCGCAAACAACAGAGGCTTCAAGACAAGCATTGACTGTGCATTCGATCTTGACCTTGCAGAAACTGCCTGCGTATCATGCGGTCAGTGTATAGTAGCCTGTCCTACAGGCGCACTTGCCGAAAAGGACGATACCGATAAGGTATGGGACGCACTTGCAGATCCCGAAAAGGTAGTTGTTGTACAGACAGCACCCGCAGTAAGAGCATCGCTCGGAGAGGCATTCGGCTATCCTATGGGTACACCCGTAGAGGGCAAGATGGTTGCGGCTCTTCGCAGGCTCGGCTTCAATGCCGTATTTGACACAAACTTCGGTGCAGACCTTACTATAATGGAGGAATCGCACGAATTCCTTGACAGAGTTACAAACGGCGGTGTACTTCCGATGATCACATCATGTTCACCCGGCTGGATAAGATTCTGCGAGGCTTACTTCCCCGAATTTATCCCTAACCTGTCAACCTGCAAATCTCCTCAGCAGATGAATGGTGCTATCACAAAGACATACTGGGCAAAGAAGATGGGAATCGACCCCAAGAACATTGTAAGTGTTTCTGTGATGCCGTGTACAGCCAAGAAATTCGAGATAGGCAGAGAGGATCAGTCTGCGGCAGGCGTTCCCGATGTTGATATTTCAATCACAACAAGAGAGCTTGTCAAGATGATAAACCGTGCGGGCTTACGCTTCAGAGATCTGCCCGACGAGGTTGCCGATTCGCCTTTAGGAAACGGCACAGGCGCCGCTGTTATCTTCGGTGCTACGGGCGGCGTTATGGAAGCGGCTCTTCGTACAGCTGTATGGAAGCTGACAGGCGAAGCTGCCGACAGCCCCGTTGAATTCAAGGATGTAAGAGGCGTTGAGGGTATCAAGACGGCTGAATACAAGGTAGGCGACCTTACTGTAAAGGTAGCTGTTGTATCGGGTCTTGCAAACGCTAAGAAGTTCCTTACACAAGTAAAGAACGGCGAGGTAGAATGCCACTTCATCGAGATCATGGCTTGTCCCGGCGGATGTGTAAACGGCGGCGGTCAGGTTATCCAGCCTGCAGATGTACGCAACTTTACCGACATCCGTGCTGAGCGTGCAAAGGCACTCTACAGCCTTGATGACGCAAACAAGCTCAGAAAGTCACACGAAAGCCCCGATGTAAAGGAAGTATACGAAAACTTCCTTGAAGAACCCGGAAGCCACATTGCACACGAGATTCTTCATACATCGTATAAGGCAAGTCACTTAAGCAAGTAACACACCCATTATATAGACAAACCGCTCTGCGAGAAATTGCAGGGCGGTTTGTTTTATGTTATGGCACAAAAATACCGCTCATAATTTATATGAGCGGTATTTGAATGTTATTCGTAATCCTTTATCTCGACTTTTTCGATGATTATTTCCGTTTTGGGCTTACTTACTTCAGTGCCACCCATAGCGTCGTTTGTTTCAACCTCAACGGCAGAAATCTTGTCAAGAACGTCAAATCCGTCTACCGTCTGACCGAATACCGTATAATTGCCGTCAAGAGAAGGTGTGCCGCCGACTTCCTTATACTTTGCCTTTGTGGCGTCATCCATATTCTCTATGAACTGCTTTAAGTTTCTGTAGTAATCTGCCTGGAACATATAATAGGTATATTCCTTAGAATCCTTATCGTACTGCTTTGCATAATCCTCATAGCCCTGAATGTTGTTGTCGATTCTGGCTGTACTGAAATTACTGTAATCCTGCGATTTTTTGTTGTTTACGATATAGAATTCAGTTGAGTTCTTGCCGAGCGCATTTGCATAACATAACGCACCGTAGAAATGACGCATATTGTAGTTGGTTTCAATACCGAAATTCTCAACATCTGTCTTTCCTGTGAAGTCCTTACCGCCCTGTGCCATAAAGTCGGCTACTACTCTGTGAAAAGTCTTTCCGTTATAATATCCGCTGTTTGCAAGATCGATAAAGTTCTGCGTACCCTTGGGTGCGGCATCGGGATATAACTTGATAGTGATATCGCCGTAATCCTTTATTGTCATTACGGCATATTTGTCGCCCTTTTCGAGCTTTACATCACCCGTGTTGCCTGTTATTTTTGCCGAAGGATCGGTCGACGCGCCGGGAGTGGCACTGCCTGAACAGCCGACAGATAGTGTAATCATTGTTGCGGCACATAAAATGCCTGCTAATATTTTTTTAACCATTATGAACTCCTTTGTTTACATGAACTATCCACTATTTTACCACAACGGCAAAGAAAAATCAATCGCTTTCAGCTAATTTTCAGAAATTGCGAACAACAAAAAGGCTCGTCCGAAGACGAGCCGTAATGTATCAGTTTTTACCGATTATATTTCAGCAAAGTACTTGATTGTTCTTACCATCTGTGATGTGTAAGAGTTCTCGTTGTCATACCAAGAAACAACCTGAACTTCGTACAGATCATCAGCGATCTTAGCTACCATTGTCTGTGTAGCATCGAAGAGTGAACCGAATCTCATGCCGATAACGTCAGAAGAAACGATTGCATCTTCATTGTAACCGAAAGACTCAGAAGCGGCAGCCTTCATAGCAGCGTTGATGCCTTCCTTAGTTACGTCTGCACCCTTAACAACAGCTGTAAGGATTGTTGTAGAACCTGTAGGAACAGGAACTCTCTGTGCAGAACCGATGAGCTTACCGTTCAGCTCAGGGATAACAAGGCCGATAGCCTTAGCAGCACCTGTTGAGTTAGGAACGATGTTAGCAGCACCAGCTCTTGCTCTTCTGAGGTCGCCCTTTCTGTGAGGACCGTCGAGGATCATCTGGTCGCCTGTGTAAGCGTGGATTGTGCTCATGATACCGCTCTGGATAGGAGCATAATCGTTAAGAGCCTTAGCCATAGGAGCGAGGCAGTTTGTTGTGCAAGATGCAGCAGAGATGATCTTGTCATCAGCTGTAAGAGTCTTTTCGTTTACGCTGTAAACGATTGTGGGCAGATCGTTACCTGCGGGAGCAGAAATAACAACCTTCTTAGCACCTGCATCGATGTGAGCCTGTGCCTTGTCCTTTGAGCAGTAGAAACCTGTGCATTCGAGAACTACGTCAACACCGATTTCGCCCCAAGGAAGCTCATTAGCCTTAGCCATAGCATAGATCTTAAGTGTCTTGCCGTCAACTGTGATTGTGCCTGCTTCGTCATCAGCAGTAACTGTGTGAAGGTTCTCACCTATCTTACCACAGTAACCGCCCTGTGCTGTATCATACTTTAAAAGCTGAGCGAGCATTGAGGGCTTTGTAAGGTCGTTGATTGCAACTACCTCATAACCTTCTGCGCCGAACATCTGTCTGAAAGCAAGACGTCCGATACGGCCGAAACCGTTAATAGCAACTTTAACTGACATTGGAATATTCCTCCTAAAAATTTTGTGAATTTTTTGCAGGCGCAATGCGTCCGCTAAATTTCTACCTCTCTATTATACAAAATTTTTCGTTCATTATCAAGTGTTTTGACAATTTTTTATCAAAAAAACAAAGTGAATTATTCCCGACTTTTAAAATACCAATTTGTGCAATATACACAAAACGCTTGAATTGTGTAAGATTTTCTGTTATTATAGATATATAAACGGCTTGTAGAAAAAGTCTGTTTTTAAAGAATAGTGAAATTTCTCTATCCCTTTAAGAACGCTTTGCGTCCTTGCAAAGCCTTTGGGCGTTCTATCTCAGCATCCTTGCCGAACCCCCATATCCCATGCTGAGATATATAATTTATAAATAAATTTGCAATCGGAGAAATCAAATGAAACTGTATCTTACCGACCTTGACGGGACTCTTCTTGACCATAAGGCGCAAATCGGACGAATGACAGAGGCGCTGATGAACAGGCTTATTGACGATGACATCAGGATAAGCTACGCTACCGCACGTTCCGTGCATTCAGCCGAGCCGAAAGTAAGCTGTATCAATTTCAAGCTGCCCGTGATAACTCATAACGGCGCTTTTATAATCGACCCTGTCACAAAGGAGCGTATCGTAACGCATTTTTTCAGCGAAGAATCAAAATCGTTCATAAAGTCATTCTTCTACGAACATAAAGAATCCGTTCTTGTGTACTCGGTCATAGACAATTACGAAAGAGTAAGCTATCTTAAAGACCGGCTCAACAAAGGTACGGAGCGTTATTTAAAGGACAGAGCCGGTGACAGAAGAATGCACCGTGCAAAAAGCTATGACGAACTGTTCAAAGGCGATATTTATTACATAACGCTTATCGAGCCCGTCATGAAGCCCGATGAACTTGACGGATATTTTTACAAAACAAACGGCTTTTCAAGAAATTATCAGCCCGATACATACGATACTGACGAATACTGGTATGAAATCTACCGAGAGGACGTTTCCAAGGCTAATGCGGCGCTGAAGCTGAAAGAACTTGTCGGTGCAGATGAGCTTATAGTTTTCGGCGACAACACAAACGATATATCAATGTTTACGGTAGCCGACAGATGCTATGCCGTATCCAATGCCACAGATAAGCTGAAAGAACTTGCAACGGGAATAATCCGTTCAAACGAGCAAGGCGGTGTGGCTGTGTTCATACAGAATGACAGCTGTACGGTAAGGCAATATGATAAGCAGCCTCTTTACGTTTCGCCCGACAACGCACGGTTCAGCGCCTGTACAGCTACCGCCGACAGCGGCGACGGTGTCGGCATTCTAAACGAAAAGCAGATACACGCAACGCTGAAAAGCTATTTTGCCACCACTCTTTTCGATAAGGAAATAAAGATAGGCAATTACTTTGCCGACCTTGTTACCGAAAACGGAATTTTTGAGATACAGACGGCAAACTTCAGCTATCTTGTGCCTAAGCTGAATACGTTCCTCAAAGCCTCGCACGTTACAATAGTCTACCCTTTTCATAAAAAGAGCCGCCTTAATTATGTCGATAAGGCGACAGGCGAGATACTGGATAGCGGAAGGAACGTTACCGCAAGCGATATGACCGATTTTTTCCTCGAACTGTACCGAATCAGACAGTACCTGAACGATCCGAATCTGACCGTCTGCATTGCGGATATAGCGGTAGAAAATCTGCGGTACTGCGCAAAGGATATGAAACGCAGAAAGACAGACAGAAAGGTAGCCGTTCCCACTTCCCTGCTTCGTCTTACGTTTCTTGAGGACAGCGACAGCTACCGATGCTTTATTCCCGAGGGATTACCCGAAACATTTACACTGAAGGAATTTCAAAGGTGTATGCGTTCCGGAGATGCCGGCATCGCAATAAAAATTCTGCAATATGTCGGAGTAATTGATTATATCGGCAAAAGAGGAAACGAATATCTTTATAAAATCACATAAACGAAAACTCCCGTAAACCGTTTTATCGGCTTACGGGAGCTTTTTATTCATCACCCTTAAGATACCTTACCGCTATCTGCGTCCTGTGTTCAAGACCTGTTTTTTCAAGTATCACGCTGATATAATTTCTCACCGTACCGTTTGACAAAAACAGCTTTTCGGCAATTTCTGCGTTTGAACAGCCGTCTGCAATCAGCTTTACTATATCAAGTTCTCTTTCGGTAAGCAGACCGAAAACGGCACTCTTGCCATAGCATTTTACTGCGGCATCACGGATATATGACAGAATATCCTGCTGGAATACCGTACCGCCGTTATATACCGTCCTCAGCGCACTGAAAATTCCGTCTGTCTGCGTGTTTTTGAGAATATATCCGCTGACCCCGACTTTAAGCGCACGCTGTATAAACTCCTGCTCGTCAAACGTTGTCAGCAAAAGCGGCTTGCAGAGATTTTCTTCAAGCATTATCTTTGCGGCTTCAATGCCGTCCATAACGGGCATTCTTATATCAAGCAGCGCAATATCGGTCTTGTATTTCCTGCAAAGCTCTACCGCTTCTGCACCGTTACAGGCGACACCGGTCACCTCGAAATCAGGCTGTGACGAGATTATCATCTTAAGCCCCTCACGGATTATGCTGTCGTCATCTGCGATAATTATCTTCATACGTTCTCCTCTTTCAGACTGAATATGTTTACTACCGAAAATCCGTCCGTCTGGGCCGGAAATATGCACTTTCCGTCCGTAAGCACCGTTCGTTCCTCTATCGCCGTAAGACCCGTACCCTTTCTGAAGCTGTCGCTTCCTTTGCCGTTATCCTTGAACTCGGCACGGATCACCTTGTTCATAACCGATATTTTAAGCGAAAATTCGTCCGCTCCCGAATGTTTGAGCGTATTTGTAAGCGTTTCAACGAGATTTTCCTTTATGCAGTTCCATATGCGGAATGTGATCTTGTCCGCATCGCCCTTGATTTCAAGCGTTGTTCTTATGTTATATTTTGCCTTATATTCACCGAGTATCTCTTTAAGTTCGCTTATTCCTATCGTTTTGCTGTCGGGACGTTCCTCACGCAGTGCCTGCCTTATATCGTCAACGCCGCTTCTGAGGTTATCGGTTACTGTAGTAATACATTGCTCCGCACTGTCGGGGTTTGTCCTGATGTTCAGCTTTGCCGCCTCCAGCAGAATTATACTTCCTGAAATGCTGTGTCCGAGTTTATCGTGTATCCTTGCCGAAAACCGTCTGCGTTCTTCGACAGCCGCAGATTTTTTTGCTGTTTTGGCGTATTCTTCAAGGCTTGCTATTCTGCGGTTGAGGCAAACAGTTTCCTCTCTGCTTTCTGCAAGCTGTTCACGGCATTTGATTAGCTGTCCTGCGGTAATATGGGTGACAGTGAATGCCACAAGCATTATAATAAGTATCAGAACATCAATAAACGGCGGTTTTACTATGAAAAGAACAAGCAGTACCGAAACAGCGCCGATATGTCGGAAATACTTTCCTGCGCCGAATTTATCTACGGCAAAGATCACGGCAAAGCACAGCACGAATATCAGATTGTCGCTGTATATAAGAAATGCGATAAAAGCCGAAACGCACGAACATACCGCCGCCGCTTTATCCGACTTTTTAAGCACCGACAGCAGATATTCAGCCAGAGCAAAGCAGGAAAAGGCGAGTACGGTAAGCACCGTATCGCCCGAATCGCAGTTATTCATTATATTCATAGTGCCGAATGCGGCAGTTGCCGTGAGTTTGAATACAAGATATATAAGTGACAATTCGTATTCCTTTCGTTATGCCTTTGAAACTACCGACTTTCTGCCGAAAAGTGCGGCGCTTGCAAGCATTATAAGCAATGTGTAGAGTATAAGCACGCAGATATTTATCATAGGCTGTTCAGCCTCGCCCGACATAAAACCGATATACCAGTATTGCGGCGTGATATATGACAGATATTTCAGCATACCTGCCGTTTCGTCTATCGGGAACCACGCACCGCCGAGCAATGCGCCTATCGAGGTGATACAGCCCGAAAGCGTGGCGAGAGCCTGCTTTGAACTTATCAGCTGTGCGAGCATTATTGATAATGCTGAGTTGAACAGCGAGTAGATTATTACGGCGGCAAATATAAGCGGATAGCCGGCATTCAGCTGAGCACCTGTAACAAGCAGATAAAGCGGTAAGATGATAAGCGATATCAAAGATATCAGCACGCTTGCGCCGAGTGTACCGACTATGTACTGAATACCCGTTACAGATGATATAGCCATTCTGCTGTATGTTCCGTACTGCCTGTCCTCCATTACCGCAAGTGTGATAAATATGCCGATAGCGGTGACAAGCATTATCATAAATCCTTCGGAGAACTTAAAGCCTGCGGCTACATACTCGTTTTCCATATCTGATATTACGGCGTTTTCTTCCGTGAGTTTTGTATCGGCGGCATCGCTGTTCATGATCTTTGAAAACAGCTCTGCATTTCCTTTTGCGGCAGAAGAAGCAACATTGACGCTACGCATAAAGCCTTCAATATATACCGAGATATAAGCGCCGTTTTCGTAATCGTCAAGAGTGGTGGACTTTATCTTGACATCTTTTCCGTCTATCGTATTTTTTTCAAAATTCTGCGGTATCTCTATTATAGCAGAAACGTCACGGTTAATCAATTTATCATTGAATTTTTCCTGATCGTCTTCTATAATGTTCATACTCATTTTATCGGACAGATAGTTTTTAAGCATTGCGGAAAGCTCTGATCTGTCGTTATCTATCACGGCGACATCTATCTTATCCTGCACGGTATAGATGTCGGCTATCGGTCTGCCGCAGTAATATAGCGCAATGCTTGCAAGTCCTGCAAGGAGTGCTATCACCAGTGCGGTTTTAAGTCGCTTAAGCATTCCCGTAAATACTGTTCTGATATTATTCATAATACACTCCCCTTTCAGACTGTTTTCTTACGGCGGAATATTGCCGCACCGATAAGAGAAACAAAAACCGTCACCGCAAGGCAGACTGCCATTGTTATAACTGCGTCACCGCTTTCTCCGTAAAGAGTAAGTCTGAATGCCGACTGCTGGATAAGATACGGCGGGAGCTTGTCGCTGAAGCCTTCAAGAAATATTTCTTTTGAGAATGAACCTGAGAAGAACAGAAGCGACCACGCAAGCGGAATTATAACGCCCTCGGCAGGTATTTTAATAATGATGCCTATCAGCATACCCACGGCGATCGCCGCAAGTGAGCAACAGGAGAACAGCAGGAACAACAGCAGATTTCCTGCAAAGCTGTCACAATATCTTGCACCGAATACAAACGCCGATAACAGCATTATTACCGCATTGCTGATAACGGCAGACGGGAGTATTCCTATAAGTTTACCGAAAAACAGCTTTGTTCTGCCGAGCGGCGACAGGTACAGACGTGACATTGTAAAAATTTTCTCTTCGTCCTTGAATGCAGTACAGCCCATCATCATATGCGACATGAATATCATCATTACCGTCATGCTGACTGCATAATAATCAAGCATACTGCGTGTAACGCCAAGTCCTTCCTGCTCGACAAATGACTTTTCGTTATCGGCATCTATATTCATAAGCAGTGACGGATCCGTTGACACTGTCTTTAAATACGTATCAGATACCGCAATATAGGAATTGAGTACCGAGCCGAGCGCTCTGTTTACAATATCGTTTCTGCCTTTATGTAATACTATTTCCCCGTTCTTAAGCTCAATATAGGCATCTGTATCGCCGCTGTCGGTAAGCTTTAATGCGTTTTCGCTATCATCGTTTTTCTCTGCCTTTATCATATCGATATTGTCAAGAAATTCCGTGAAAGCCTTACCGCTTTGTTCATCAGCCCCGGAAACGCTGTACTGTAGTTTAATTTCTCCTATGTCATAATCCGCTATATCAAGATTCTGAAGCATCGTTCCGAGAAAGAATACCAGAAGCACCGGGAATAAAAGTCCCATAAATACGTTGACAGGGCTTCTGAAATATTCTCTCATCTGTTTTATTATCAAGCTAAGCATATTTCTTCTCCTTAACGTATCTCGTGTCCCGTAAGCGACAGGAACACAGCGTCCATATCCGGCTTTTCCGTGCTTATCTCGATTACAGGCAGATCGTGCTTTACAAGTTCGCTTATAACGTGTGAAATATCGTTACAGCTTATGCTCATATCAACGCTTATCATATTGTCGTTAAATTGCACCCTGTTTACATCGGGCAGGCAGGAAACAGCCCTTGATACTCTGCTTCTCGTTTCGCTGTCGCAGGGCTTGGTGGTGATATGTACCGTACAGCTGTCGGTTATCATCGTTATAAGTTCCTGCTGTGTACCCTCTGCCACAAGCCTGCCTTTGTCGATTATAGCTACTCTGTCACAGATCTCTTCGACCTCGTGCATATAGTGCGAGGTATATATTACTGTCGCACCGCTTTCACGCAGTTTCTTTATTGAACTCATTATATGCTCTCTTGACTGTGCGTCAACTCCAACGGTAGGTTCGTCCATAACTATCAGCTTAGGCTTATGCGCTATACCGCAGGCAATGTTAAGTCTGCGTTTCATACCTCCGGACATTTTCTTCGGCTTCATATCCACCTTATCCGCAAGCCCTGCAAATTCGAGAGCGGTCATTGCATTCTTATGAAGCTGTTCGCCCTTGAAGCCGTACAGCGAAGCGAAAAATTCAACGTTTTCCTTTGCGGTAAGATACGGGTACACCGCTATCTCCTGCGGAACGCATCCTATCATCCGCCTTATTTCCGCTCTTTGCTTCACTGTATCCATACCGTCTATCGTCACACTTCCCGAAGTCGCTTCGTCAAGTGTTGTGATAATATTTATCGTGGTTGACTTTCCTGCCCCGTTAGGACCTATAAGTCCGAATATCTCGCCCTCGCTTACATTGAAGCTGAGGTTATCTACGGCACAGTGATTGCCGTAATTCTTGACAAGGCTGTTCACGCTTGCAAATATCATAAGTATTCCCCTTTCGGCTGTTTATTTATCTTACTGTAACGATTATACACCTTCAAAGCGGATTTCACCAGTTACAAACGGTATTTTCCTATATGACATTTGTAATAAAAAAACTCCGACGGAGCATTAACCCCGTCAGAGCCTTTGACTTATTAAGTTATTGATTATTCATCGTCGGCTGAGATGCTCTCTGTTCTGTAAATGAACTTTACAGTGCCTTCTGTCTTATCCGACTTACCGCCGAATGTGTCATAATCCTTGCCTAAAGCAACCGTAGCCTTCAGCTTGTCGATAAGTCCTGCAATATCGCCGTCAACAGCGTCTACTATCTTCTTGACAGCCTTCTCGTTGAACTCATCCATACCGTCGTTAAGTTCCTTAGCGCCGTCCCTTAACTGCTTTACGCCGTCAATAAGAGTTGCTACACCGTCATTGAGTTTATCTGCACCGTCCTTAAGGTCGCCTGCACCGTCATGAAGCTGTAATGCACCGCTGTGAAGAGTGCCTACGCCTGCTACAAGACTTGTCGTACCGTCTTTTAACTGTCCTGCGCCGCTGTCAAGCTGTGTTGCACCGTCATAGAGTGTGCCTACACCTGCTACAAGGCTTGCTGTACCGTCCTTTAAGTCGCTTGCGCCCTTGTCAAGCTGATTTACGCCTGCGATAAGCGTTGAGCCGCCGCTTGTAAGCTGCTCTGTTCCGCTCTTAAGCTGTGTAGCACCGTTGTGAAGATCCTTAGTACCGCTGTAAAGCTGTGTTGCACCTGCCGACAGCGTCTTTGAGCCGTCATAGGCACTGTCAACACCTGCCGTATACTGAGTAAGTCCTGTGTAGAACTCATTGTAGGAATCAAGCTGTGCGATAAGATTCTTTATCGTGGTCTGACCTGCCTTTGCCTTTGCTACAGCTTCGTTTATCTGCGTTGTAACGGCTTCGCTGTTTATATTCTGCTCGATAAGCTGTTTCTTCTGTGCTTCAACATTTGTACTTATCTGAGCCTTTACAGCATCTGTTGCCATCTGAGCGGAAACTGCGGCTGTAACCTTAGCCTGTACGGCTTCGGGTATCTGTCCTGCCTCTACTGCGGCATTGTACTGCTCAGCGGTCATGTTATATCCTGCGGCTTTGAGAACACCCTCAAGCACCTTTGCCTGTACAGCTTTGGTAACGCCTGCTGTGATAGCGTCATTATTTTTTTCTACCTCGGCAGTTACCTTTTCAAGCGCCGTATTGTAAGCAAGAGCGTAGACCTTATCCTTGTCAAGAGAATCAACCAGCTTGTTAAGCTCTGACTTGTAATTCTTTATAGTCAGTTTCGGAACGGTAAGACCGGATGCCTTTATCTGTGTTTCGGCTGTGGATAACAGCGTATCGAATACCTGCTTTGCGCCTGCGTTCAGCTGTTCGCTGTTCGATGAAAGTTCGCCAAGACCTTCGTTCAGCTCTGAAGCTCCTGCACTTACCTGTCCTGCGCCGCTCTCTACCTTAGATGCACCGCTGTCAAGTGATGACGCACCGCTGTTAAGCTTATCTGCGCCTTTGATAAGATCGTTTGCACCGCCTGCCAGTGCAGATGTGCCTTCCTTCAGCTTTCCTGCACCGCTGTCAAGAGCCTCTGCGCCTGTTTTCAGATCCTTGATGCCGGCTACAAGAGAAACCGTGCCGTCCTTCAGCTTTACTGCGCCTACGTTCAGTTCGTCCGCACCGCTCTTTAAATCGGTTGTGCCGTTTACAAGTGTGCCTGTGCCGTCATACAGAGTGCCTGCACCGTCTGCAAGCTGTTTTGTGCCGTCAGCAAGTTCGCCCGATTTTTCAAACAGCGTAACAAGTCCGTCATAAAGCTGTGAAGAACCGTCTGAAAGCTGATCTACAGCGTCTGTGAATTCCTTGATAGTGCCGTCAATATCGTCCATATTGAGCTTGTCGGTATCTACCTCGTTGAACAGCTCTGTTGTACCTACCGTCATGCAGGTCATAAGCTCGAAATCCTTGACATCTGCACTGATTTCAACGTATGAGGGGATTTCATAATCGTCCTTGTCAAGTCCTAAGTTTTCCTGCATACCGGGAAGCGCAAAGCCGAGAACCGCCGATCTGTCGCCGTCATTTACCAGCTTGCCGTTGGTTACCTTTACGTTCGAGAACTTCTCGTTATCAAGAACCGTTCCCGTTACCATCAGGAAAGGAACGTACATCTGCGTATCCTTGCCGTCAATCTTTACGGTACGCTTTTCATTGTTCGTATAGTCGAAGCGGATCGTTACCTTGCCGCTCTTGCCTTTTATCTCGTCGGGTGTGACTGTCTTGCCGTCAAGAGTATATGTAATCTTCATATCAACGGGGAGCGTCTTGTCTGTCGTACCCTGATAGTAAATGTCACTGCCTTCAGCCGCCCATTTGTAATTTTCACCGCTGTTTGTAAAGCTCTCGTTGCCCTTTACATTCTTAACGTCCTTAAGCGAGGTTTCGTCCTCTATCGTTGCGTTGTGAGAGCCGTTTTTCAGCCAGTCGCTGACGATGACCTTCTTTGTTGTGCCGTCTGCGTTTGCGATAATATATACCGTTTCTTCCTTGCCGTCAGTATCAGAACTGCTCTTTTCGCCGCTTCCGGTTTCTGTGCTGTCAGAAACGGATGACGATGTATTATTATCGTTACCGCCCTGTGCGGCGAATGCGAGAAGTCCCGAAGATGTGCCTATCATTGCGGCGGCAAGAACTATTGAAACTATCTTTATTATCTTTTTTCTTATCTCTTTCATACTGTTGTCCTTTCTCAGTTCGTCTTTTTGCCGGCTTCTCTTGCTTCTTTAAAGCCGAGGCTTGTGTGGATTATAATCTTATCGAACAGCTTGAGCATAGCGGGTAATAACAGGATTACCGATACCATACTTATGATTGCGCCTCTTGCCATAAGTGCGCAAAGTGAACTTATCATATCTACGTTTGAATAAATGCCTACACCGAATGTAGCGGCGAAGAAGCCGAGCGCACTTACTATAATTGAGGGTATTGATGACTTAAGTGCCGTATAAACCGCTTCATTCTTGTCACTGCCCTTGTTACGTTCCTTCTTGTATCTTGTTGTCATAAGGATTGCATAGTCAACGGTTGCGCCAAGCTGGATAGTACTGATACAGATAGGTGCGATGAATGCAAGCTCTGTACCTGTGTAGCACGGAATACCGAGGTTTACGAATATGGCAAACTCGATTACCGCTACAAGTATCAGCGGAAGTGAAACCGACTTGAAGGTTACCAGAATGATAAGGAAGATTGCGGCTATCGAGATTACATCGACTACCTTGAAGTCCCTGTCGGTTACTTCGATAAGGTCCTTCGTACAGGGTGCTTCACCGATAAGCATTGCCGAGCTGTCATACTTCTTTATAATATTGTTTATCTCGGTTACCTGATTGTTTACCTCGTCTGTTGCCGTTCCGTATTCACTGCCTACAAGCATAAGCTGGTACTTATCGCCCTTAAGCACATCCGAGATAGAATCGGGGATCATCTCTGAGGGAACAGCCGAGCCGATAAGCGAATCGAAGCCTACCGCAAGGTTTACACCGTCAACCTTTCCGACCTCGTCAAGCATCGCCTTTGCGTCCTTCTGCGACAGCTTTGAATCTGCGAGTATCATATGAACATTTGACATTCCGAAATCGTCCTTCAGCTTTGTGTTGGCGATAACGAAGTCCATATCCTGAGGCATTGTCTGGCTCAGATCGTAATATTTCTGTGTGTTGTTATAGCCGTAAACCGCAGGTCCTATCAGCACTGCGAACACTATAAGGAATATCCACGAACGCTTTGTGATGAACTTTGCGACCTTGTCGAACTTCGGCATAAGCTGTTTATGTCTTGTCTTTTCGATTGCTTTATCGAATACAAGGATAAGTGACGGGAGGATCGTTACACAGCCGATAAGACCAAATACAACGCCCTTCGCCATTACTATACCAAGGTCTGCACCAAGCGTAAAGCTCATAAAGCACATTGAAAGGAAGCCGGCAATTGTTGTGATAGAAGAACTTGCTACAGAAATGATACTGTTTGAAATGGCGTGCGACATCGCACGTTCCTTATCACCGTCAAACCTTACCTTCTGCTCGTTGTAGCTGTGCCAGAGGAATATCGAATAGTCCATCGTAACACCAAGCTGTAAGATAGCGGAAAGTGCCTTTGTTATGTAGCTTATCTCGCCTAAGAAGTAGTTACTGCCTAAGTTGTAGAGAATAGCCATACCGATACTTGCGAGGAAGATTATCGGGATAAGGAAAGAATCCATAAAGAGCATCATTACCACTACCGCAAGAACTACTGCGATAGCGACATATATCGGCTCTTCCTGCTCACAAAGGTTTTTAAGGTCTGTTACCATTGCGGACATACCCGAAACGAAGCACTGATTGTTCGTTACATCTCTTATCGTGTTGATAGCTTCCATTGTTTCATCGGCTGATGTCGATGTATCGAAGAATACCGCCATAACCGTTGAATGATCGGTGTTGAATGCGTCTTTTATCTTGTCGGGAAGAATATCCATAGGTATTGAAACGTCTGCTATCGAATCATACCATATTACCGAGTCAACGTGATCTACCGCTTCTATTTTTTCTTTAAGAGCGGAAACGTCCTTCGGCTCCATATCTTCCACAATTATCATACTGAATGCGCCCTTGCCGAAGTCATTCAGCAGAATGTCCTGACCCTGTATGGTTTCCATAGTGTCGGGCAGGTAATTGAGCATATCGTAGTTTATTCTTGTTGCTATCATACCGAGTACCGAGGGTATCAGCAGTACGACAGCAACTATAAGAATGATTACTCTGTGCTTTGTTATCCATTTGCCAAGTTTAATCATCTTTGTCCTCCCTGTCGCTTGTTTCTACATAGATTTTGTCATCGGCGTGTACTTCTTTTTTTATAGCCTTGACTGTGTATGCGGCGATCCATATATTTGAAATGCCGTCCGCAAGCAATGTGATACCGAGCAGAACAGTAAGCGCTACCGCACTCTCAAAGGGATTTACGAGTAACAGTATTCCTATTCCGCCTGTAACAATTGCGCTGACAAGGATCAGCCACCAGCTCTTTACGCCGAAACGCTTTGCATCAACGGCTGTCTGTATCTTCATTATGCCGTCGATCATAAAATAAATGCCCATTATGACAGGTACCAGAGCCATTACATTGCCCGGATGGATGATAACTATAAGTCCGAGCAGGATCGCTATGATACCGAATGCAAAGTCAAACTGGAACGCCAGCCCGTAGGGGTCGGCTGAAAAATATCCCGTGATTTTTACAATGCCGAATACTATAGCCGCTATTCCGAGCATATAGCATACCGCAAGCATTGAAATCTCCGGGAAAAGAATAAGTATAAGTCCTATGACCGCTATTGCGGCGCAAGTGGAAATATATGCTGCTTTTGCACGTTTGATAAATCTCATGATTTTCAGTCCTTTCTTTTTCTTTACAGCTATATTTTATCGTGTTTTCACACTTTCTACAACGGTCAATCGTTTGCCGTTGTTCAAATTTCAGACAATCGATAAAAATTGACCGATTTTTAGGCAGATGCGACTTTTTGCCTAAAACTTGAATTTTTAACGGGAATGTTGTATAATTATAACCGTAAAATAGAAAACAGGAGAAACCACAGGCTAAAACGGAGGTAATATGTCCGCACTTACCAAAAGAGCAATACAGGAATCGTTCAAAAAACTGCTGAGCAATCAGCCCTTGGATAAAATAACGGTAAAGAATATCACCGATGACTGCGGAGTAAACCGCAACACGTTCTATTATCATTACAGTGATATTTATCAGCTTCTTGAAGAGATTTTTCTTGCAGAAGCACAAAAGTCGGTAGATGAGATGGTAATCGGACAGTCCTGGGAGGAAGGACTCAAGACAGGGCTCTGCTTTGTAAAGGAAAATAAGAAGCTGATTTACCACGTTTACAATTCACTTCACCGTGAAACTATCGAGCGTTATCTTTACAGCGTTTCACTGGATTTTGCAAATAAGTTCATCGGAAACGCATCAAAGCAACTTAAACTGGATGTTTCTGATGAGGATAAGAAATTCATAGCGTCATTCTATAAGTATGCTATTGTGGGAATAGTACTTGACTGGCTTGAGGGCGGTATGAAGAGCGAGCCTGACGACCTTATCGCAAAGATGTCTGCACTCCTTACCGGAACGCTCAGAACAGCTCTTGAAAATGCAAGTAAAAAGTAATGAAAAAACCGGTTGCCGAATGCAGGCAACCGGCTTTTTGCGTATACCGGGGTGTGATTTTCTTGACTTTTAGGCTGTTTTATTGTATTATTAATTAGATAAACGTATATCAAGGGTGGAACACAATGGATATTAAAATAACACCGTCAAAACTCAGTGGAAAGCTGATAGTGCCGCCGTCAAAGAGCATTTCTCACAGGATGCTTATATGTGCGGCTTTTTGCGACGGTATGACGCATATAGATAACCTGCTTGAGTGCACGGACCTGCACGCAACAATAAACGCATTGACGGCACTCGGCGCAAAAATAAACGGTAAAGACGGCAGTTATGACATTACGGGAATAACTCAGCCCTCAAAAAAAGCCGCAGTGGATTGCTTTGAAAGCGGCTCAACGCTAAGATTTATGATACCGATATTCTCGGCTTTCGGCTGTGAAGCGGAATTTACAGGCAGAGGAAAACTCCCTGAAAGACCTATAACGCCGCTGATCAAGCCTATGACGGAAAACGGCGCTGTGTTCGAAACGCTTTCGATGCCGTACAGGGTCAAGGGCAGGTTAAGCGGCGGAAAGTATTATATTGACGGAAGTGTTTCATCGCAGTTTATAACAGGGCTTCTGTTCGCACTCTCCGTACTTTCTGAGGACAGCGAGATAATTCTTACCACACGGCTTGAGTCGAAGCCTTATGTCAATATTACAATAGATTGTATGAAGCAGTTCGGGGTCGGGGTTTGCGAAACAGAGAACGGTTATTTTATAAAAGGCGGTCAGAAGTATCAGCCGCATAATTGCACGGTGGAGGCTGATATGTCACAGAGTGCGTTTTTTCTTGCGGCAAACTGTGCAGGCTCGGATATAGAGCTTACAAATCTCAACCTGAACAGTGTGCAGGGCGATAAGGCTATAGTTGATATTGCCGAAAAATTCAGAAACGGCGGCGATTTGTCGGTAATAGACGCATCGGATATTCCCGACCTCGTTCCTGCGATTGCGGTGATGATGAGTTTTTGGAAAAAACCGTGCAGGATAATCAACTGCGAGAGATTACGCATCAAGGAATGCGACCGTCTTGCCGCCACCACAGAGCTTATAAACGATTTAGGCGGCAAAGCAATTTCTACGGAAAACAGCATTGAAATATTCCCTGTTGAAGCGTTCAAGGGCGGTACGGTACGCAATTATAACGATCACAGGATAGCAATGGCGGGCGCTGTTGCGGCTACAAGGTCAACAGGCGAGGTAATTATAAAAGGCGCAGAATGCACAAACAAATCCTATCCGGGATTTTTTGACGATTTCAGGGCGCTCGGAGGTATAGCAGATGTCATCAGCGTTTAAATTCGGAGAACTTTCGGTTTCAATATTCGGTGAATCGCACGGAAAGGCTATCGGTGTTGTGATAGACGGGCTTCCCGGCGGAATCAAAGTCGACTTTGACGCTGTGCTTGACTTTATGGCAAGACGTGCGCCGAAGAAAGACGGAACAAGCACAATGCGCAGTGAGAAGGATTTCCCGAATGTAGTATCGGGGATGGTGGACGGTGTGCTGACAGGCACTCCCCTTTGCGCTGTGATACAGAATACAGATCAGCATTCGGCTGATTATAAGAGCGTGAGCCACCTTGCACGACCCGGTCACGCCGATTATACGGGATATGTACGTTATAACGGCAGTAACGATCTGCGTGGCGGCGGACATTTTTCGGGAAGAATTACCGCACCGCTGGTTTTTGCGGGAGCGATAGCATCGCAGATACTCGAAAGCAAGGGGATAACCACAGGAGCGCATATCCTGTCAATAATGGATGCAGGCGATGAACGCTTTGACCCTGTGAACGTGAATGCCGAGCAATTAAAGCAAATCAGAAGCCGCTATCTTCCGCTTATCAATACTAATGTTGAGCAGCAGATGAGAGATGTTATAGCAGGTGCGGCGGCAAATCTCGATTCGGTGGGCGGAATTATCGAATATGCGGCGGTCGGACTTCCTGCGGGCATCGGCTCGCCTATGTTCGATGGCATCGAAAACAGGATTTCACAGGCGGTATTCGGCGTGCCTGCTGTCAAGGGCATTGAATTCGGCGCAGGCTTTGATGTTGCGAATATGTACGGCAGTAACAACAATGACGAGTTCTGCATTGAAAACGGCGAAATCAGGACAAGGACAAATAACCACGGAGGTATTTTAGGCGGTATCACAAGCGGTATGCCTATAGTATTCCGTGTTGCGATGAAGCCTACCCCGTCGATCGCCCGTCCGCAGAAAACAGTAGATTATACCACTATGACGGAAGAAACGCTTGGTATCAAGGGCAGGCACGATCCCTGCATCGTTCCGAGGGCTGTACCCTGCATTGAGTCGGCGGCAAACCTTGCGATTTTATCTTATGTTATCTGACGTTCATATCTGAAAGGAGGAGCAATATGAGTATACCGGTCCCTAAATACACGCTCTATGACCGCAAGGACATTGAGGTGCTTGTGGCATATATTCTGTACAAGGTCGGCAGTATCACAAAAGACGAACTTATGCGATGCACGGTCGACCACGATTTTGTAATGTATTTCGATCTTATCTGCTGTCTTTTCGATATGGAAGATAAGGGTCTTATAATCTGCGAAAAAGCCGGAAATGACGAAACCTGTCTGCCTACGGCGAAGAGCGAATATCTTGCTATCGAACTTGCTTACACTATTCCCCTTTCGATAAGGGAGGACACGATATACTACGCAAAGAAAATCACTTCACATTCACGGCTCGAAAAAACCGTCAAGACCGAAATAGTAAAGGTTGAGCAAGGCGGCTATCAGCTTTGCATACGGTTTATAAACGAGATGGGCGGAACGGATCTTATGGAACTTAAAATCTATGCTCCGACAAAGGAAAGCGCCGAACAGATGGAAAAGAGGGTTTTCGACAATCCTGTGGGTGCGTACAGAAATGTACTCAATTCATTTATTCAAGGGTATCTTACCGTATCGGAAAAAGAGATACAGGAAGTGCTTGATGATACGAAGATATAAAAATGAACATAAAAACAGCGTCCGTGTGGCTTTGCACGGGCGCTGTTTTTATAATCCTACTTTTTACCGCAACAATCGGGCGAGCACATACCCTTGTACATTTCGATTTTCCTGTCAAGGCGGGAAAGCGTACTCTGCATTTCTTCAATCCTGCTTATAAGCGCCTCACGCTGTTCGATAAGAATCGCCATACGGGCTTCTGCGGTAGAGTCGCCCTCTTTGAAAAGCGTCATATATTCGATAAGTGCTTCAATGGGAAGTCCTGCGTTACGCATACACTTGATAAACTCTACGGATTTGCAGGAATTCTCGTCATAGTCACGCAGACCGCTCTTTGTTCTCGGAACAGGGGGAAGTAAGCCGATACGTTCATAGTAGCGGAGCGTGTCGGTTGAAATATCGTACTTTTTGCTGACTTCTGAAATAGTCATAATATATCACGTCCTTTCGGTTCTTCTATATTATCACATGGAGTTGACTCCATGTCAAGAGGGGAAAAAGAAAAACTGCCGAAAGATCGGCAGTTTTCGAAAATTATGCTTTGATATTCAGAACGTGTCCTGTTACTCCTGCAGGCGGAATATCGGCGCTGTTGATAAGATCAACCACCTCTGCCCCGCTTTGCTCGATGCTGTCGATGCTCTTTGACAGCATTGCTGTGGAAACGCTCTGTGCTACGTTTGCCTGTGCCATACTGACAGACATACTCGCAATGTAAGAAGTAAGATCCATAATAAGACCTCCTTTAAGCTATCAATCGGTAATGATAGTCTTTTCTCTTATCTCTTTTTCTACCATATCGCAGAAGTCGGATACCGACATTGTACCGATATCGCCACGCTTGCGGCAACGGATAGAAACGTTTTCTGTTTCAACCTCCTTATCGCCTATAACAAGCATATAAGGAATCTTCTGAAGCTGTGCTTCACGAATCTTGAAGCCTATCTTCTCGCTTCTGTCGTCAACCTCTACTCTTATGCCACGCTTCTTAAGTTCTGCGGCAACCTTTGACGTAAACTCGTTGTGACGGTCGGCAATAGGCATAAGTTCAACCTGTACGGGAGCAAGCCATATCGGGAACGCACCTGCAAAATGTTCGGTCAGGATACCGATAAATCTTTCGATAGAGCCGAATACAACACGGTGAATCATAATAGGTCTGTGCTTTTCGCCGTCCGCACCTGTGTATTCAAGTTCAAATCTCATAGGCAGCTGGAAGTCAAGCTGGATAGTACCGCACTGCCACGTTCTGCCGAGCGAGTCTTCAAGATGGAAGTCAATCTTAGGACCGTAGAATGCACCGTCGCCCTCGTTTACAACGTAAGGAAGTCCCAGACCGTCAAGAGCCTTACGCAGACCCTCTGTAGCCATATCCCAGTCTTCCTGGCTGCCCATACTGTCTTCGGGCTGTGTTGAAAGCTCAACGTGATACTTGAATCCGAACAGCTTGTAAACCTCGTCAATAAGTCTTACAACGCCCTTTATCTCGTCCGTAATCTGATCGGGAGTCATAAAGATATGTGCATCGTCCTGTGTGAAGCATCTTACACGCATAAGGCCGTGAAGTGCACCTGACTTTTCGTGACGGTGAACAAGTCCGAGTTCGCCCATTCTCATAGGCAAATCTCTGTATGAACGGGGCTTTGACTTGTATACAAGTATACCGCCGGGACAGTTCATAGGCTTTATGGCAAACTCTGTATCGTCAATTACAGTAGTATACATATTCTCTTTGTAATGATCCCAGTGACCCGATGTTTCCCAAAGCTGACGGTTGAGCATTATAGGAGTGGAAATCTCAACATAGCCGTCACGGGTGTGTATCTGACGCCAGTAATCAATAAGAGTATTCTTGAGCGTCATACCCTTAGGTAAGAAGAACGGGAATCCGGGACCCTCGTCCATAATAGTGAACAGCTCAAGCTCCTTGCCGAGCTTTCTGTGGTCACGCTTCTTAGCTTCTTCAATCATATTGAGGTATGCCTCAAGTTCTGAAGCCTTGGGGAATGCTGTGGCATAGATACGGGAGAGCATCTTGTTCTTTTCACTGCCTCTCCAATAAGCGCCTGTACAGCTTGTCAGCTTGAATGCCTTTACATAGCCTGTTGACATAAGGTGAGGACCTGCACATAAATCTGTGAATTCACCCTGCTTATAGAAGGATATAGGCTCGTTCTTGCCTGCGTGTTCCTCGCAAAGTTCAACCTTGTAAGGCTCATCAATCTCCTTGAGATACTTAATAGCATCTGCAGGAGCCATTTCAAACTGTTCGAGTTTTAAATCTTCCTTTACTATCTTCTTCATCTCTGCTTCGATATCCTCGAGATCTTCAGGCATAAAGGGAGTATCTTTATCAAAATCGTAATAGAATCCGTTATCTATAGCAGGACCTATCGCCAGCTTTACCTCAGGGTAAAGTCTTTTGACAGCCTGTGCCAGAATGTGAGATGCAGTGTGACGGAACGCTTTCTTACCGTCTTCATCGTCAAATGTAAGTATTTCAAGTGTGCAGTCGCTGTCAATTACAGTACGCAGATCCTTGATCTCGCCGTCAATCTTTGCAACGCAAGCCGCCTTTGCAAGACGAGGGCTTATTTCCTTTGCAACGTCAAATACAGAACAAGCACTTTCAAGTTCCTTTACGCTGCCGTCTTTCAGTGTAACTTTTATCATTGTTTTTCCTCCGTTAAGCCGCCATACGAGAGCGGTCTTTAGTAGTGCATAAAAACACAAGTTAATTATAACACCGCAACAACAAAATGTCAAACAGTTTTGAAAACAACATCAATATTTGCCTTGCGTGCCTGTGAGTGCTGAAATTTTCTTTCTATCCTGTAAAGCCTGCCGTCCCTTACAAACCTTGCGCCCGTCTGACGAAAATGAAAATCAACGCCTGCATCTATGCACTGCTCTCTGATGCTGAGAATCCAGTCATAATTACATTCTCTCGCTTCGTTTCCGGATTCGCCGCCGACAACCACCTCAGTTATCTGCGATTTATCGAGATACGGGCTTAAATCAATATGTTCGAGCAAAGGCTCGCATATGATCGACTTGTGTTTTATCGGGGCTTCAAGAAAAATCGGCAGGCGAAAATCTGCCATTTTCTGATTTTCACAGGTACAGCAAATATGAACATTGTCGTATCCCTCGCCCCAATCGGCAGGGGTGCACTTTGAAAATCTGTGGATACGCTTTGTGATTATCAGAAATGTTACCTCAGGACGCTGTCTTATCATCTGCCAGCACTCATCACGCCATTCATCCGCCTCGTCAAGGAAGAAGTCGGAGGTGAAACAGGTATAAATGATATTGCCCTCCGGCACCATTTTATAATTACCGTATTTATAACGCTCGGCAGGAGCGTAAAACGTTTTGTTTTTCACTACTGCCGTGCTGTCTATATCGTATTGTGCGTCACGTCTGTAGACGTAACAGTTTTTACATCCGTCGCTGATTTTCCTGCAACCGTGCCACGGATTCCAAGCATCGTTCATAATATCAAGTTAAGATGAACATTACACTATTTCAAGTATCATAGTGTTGAGTTTCTCGCAGAATTTATCGTCCAGCGTTACGGGTGTTTCTGTGCCGTCAGACATACGCTTGAGCTTTGCGGATTTTGTCTGCATCTCATCGCCGCCTATTACCATACAGTAGGTAGCGCCGATTTTATTCGCATACTTCATCTGTGCCTTGAAGCTCCTGCCGGAAATATCACACTCAGCCCAGAAGCCTTCCTCACGGAGTTTCTGAACAAGCTCCATTGCGTATATGCTTGTTTCATCGTCAAATGAAGCTATATAAAGGTCGCACTTCTTTTCAGGCTCAAATTCCAGCTTCTGATTTTCCATTACCATTATGATACGCTCAAGACCCATAGCGAATCCGAGTCCGGGAACGCTGTTTCCGCCGATTTCTTCTACAAGTCCGTTGTATCTGCCGCCTGCACATACAGCGCCCTGCGAACCGATCTCATTCGAGATGAACTCAAATACGGTATTTGTGTAGTAGTCAAGTCCACGCACTATCAGAGGATTTACGGTATAGGATACTCCGAGTACATCAAGACGTTTCTTTACATTTTCGAAGTGTTCCCTGCAATCATCACAAAGATAATCGAGTATCATGGGAGCGTCCTTCTTGAAACTGCTGCATATCTCGCTCTTGCAGTCGAGCAATCTCATAGGGTTGCGGTCAAGTCTTTCAAGGCAGGTGCCGCAAAGCTGATCCTTATACTGAGAATAATATTCCTTCAGCGCCTTGTGGTATTCCGCACGGCACTTAGGACAGCCTATGCTGTTTATCTCAAGGCTTATGTTCTTTACGCCAAGACTTTTGATAATGTCATTTTCAAGTGCGATAACTTCAGCGTCTGCCGCAGGTGAAGCAGTGCCGAAATATTCGATTCCAACCTGGTTGAATTCACGCAGGCGGCCGCTCTGCGGAGCTTCATATCTGAAGCAACGTGTGAAATAATATGTTTTGAGCGGAAGCGCATCATTAAGAAGTCCGTTCTCTATAGCCGCACGGACTGCGCCTGCCGTACCCTCAGGCTTCAGTGTTATGCTTCTGCCCTTTTTATCGTTGAAGGTGTACATTTCCTTCTGTACAACGTCGGTAGTGCCGCCTACTCCTCGCTGGAAAAGCTCGGTGTGTTCAAACGTAGGTGTACGGATCTCCTTGCAGCCGTATGCCTCTGCTACATTTCTTGCAATTTTCTCAACAGTGTGCCACTTATATATCTCTTTAGGCAGTTTGTCTTCTGTTCCTCTGGGTCTTTTTGTTACTAACTCCATTTCGTTTGTTCCTTTCGATTTTTAACATAAAAAAGGCGTACATAAGTACGCCTGCAAAAGCTTTATCCTCTGACAATTTCACGCCAATCAAGGTCGCCGCGCTCGAGAGCGTGTATAAGCGCCTCTGCTGTAGCTATATTCGTAGCAAGCGGAATATTATGAACGTCGCAAAGACGCAGAAGGTTCATTTCATTAGGCTCGTACGATTTGGCATTTAACGGATCTCTGAAAAAGATCAGTACGTCTATCTCATTACATGATATTCGTGCGGCTATCTGCTGATCTCCCCCCTGAGATCCGCTGAGATAACGCTGAATATGAAGCCCTGTTGCCTCTGATACGAGCTTGCCGGTTGTACCGGTAGCGCATAGATTATGTCGGCTCAGTACGCCGCAATATGCTATACAGAACTGAACCATCAATTCCTTCTTTGAATCATGAGCAATTAGTGCAATATTCATATTATACCTCTTTTTTTCTCCGAATTATGTACAGCTTATAATGATATCTGACGATTAATTGATGTTGATAGTAAGCGGTACATCTTCCCCAAGTATTCTTCTTGCTATAGCCGCATATGCTTTTGCACCGGCACAGGCAGGCGGTAAAGGAAGACCCTTTGCGCCGCATACTTTAATATTGTTGTCTTCGGGAACAACGCCTAAAAGCTGTATTCCGACTGAATCCATTACTTCATCGAGGTCGTAAAGTATCTCTTCATCTTTAAAATTCTGACTTACTTTATTGATGATAAGACGCTGATTTGTACAATTCTTTACATACAGGAAGTCAGACAGTATCGCACCGTCACGGACGCATACTGTATCAGGAGTTGTTACCATAAGAATCAGCTCAGCCGCCTTGATAACGCTGAACACCGAGCTTCCGACACCGGCTGTATCAATAATGATATAGTCAAAGTGCTGGCGCATCTCTTCACATACACCCATAATCTTTTCGGGATTGATATCCATAAAGGGGTTTCTTGTAGCGCAGACAAGATACAGATTTTCTATAGTTTCAACTTTTGTTGTCGCCGTAAGAATATCAATTTTACCCTCAAGATATTCACCTATATCATGCTTAACCTTATCTTTAATGCCGAGCATAATATCAAGGCATCTTAAACCGAAATCGAGCTCAACGAGAAGAGTTCTTTTACCTAAAGCGGCTAATCCACGGGCTACGTTTGCCGAAGTGGTCGATTTGCCCGTTCCGCCTTTACCTGCGGTTACTGCTATAATCTGTGACATATTATTCGCTCTCCTTGCGTTGATAAACACAAAATTGTGTTTATCTTTGTTCTAATTGTTTTAATTGTATCATAAAAACGAGCATAAATAAAGACTTTTAACTGAAAAAAATCAATTTTTGTTAATTCGATATGTTTTTAGCTCGTTTTTTTATGCAAACTGCACAATTCATTGTTCGCTATTTGAACTATTCGACGTATCTGAACTGTTATTTTTGGTCAGTTCTCCTCTTGCAGGTCTGCCGGGAGTATTAGTAGACTGACCGCCCCACGGAAGTATAATATCACCTTTTTCGTTAGTTACAGGCTGATAGTTATTATAGAAATACGATTCTATTATATTTCGTACCATCAGTCTTGAGAACTCACCTTTTTCAAGCACTATTCCGAAGCATATCTGTGGGTCTTCCGCAGGATAATAGCCAAGGATAGTTGAGTTGAACGTGTCTGTAGTTACCTGCGGAGTACCTGTTTTAATCGCTACTCCGTAAGGCAGGTCGGCAAGCTGAGTGATTCCTGAGCCCATCGGCCACTGGACATCATCGGCAACCATTATCATACCTTCGCGTACAACTTGGAATATATGCTTGTCGGCATCTATTTTATACGCAACTGTAGGCTCTGTTTTCTTGATGGTCTTACTGCCGTCATAACTTGTGATACTGTCGACAAGATACGGCTGATAGCGTGTACCGTCGTTTGCAAGCGTCAGAGCAATTACCGCAAGATTGAGCGGTGTTACTGTTGTTTCAAGCTGTCCGATACCCGCCTGAATGGTAGAACCGGGCGTCCATGTGCCGCCGAGCGATTCGATATATTCAGGAGTGCTCATATTGCCCGTTGCGCCGCCGATTTCAAGGTTGAGATCCTGACCGACACCGAACCATCCTGCCACTTTTGCAAGATAATCAATGCCCATCTGACGAGCCATATCATAGAAATAGATATTACACGAATATCTCAGTGCGGTTCTTACCGTAACATCGCCGACAAAGCCCATGATGCAACCCGGCTGATAGTCGTCGTAATATGTGTAGATACCGCCGCAGTAAACCTCTGTATTTTCGTTTGCGATACCCGATACAAGTGCCGCTGTAGCTGTTATTGTCTTGAATGCCGAACCCGGACGGTAAAGTCCGTAAATGCACCTGTTATATGTCGGATTAGGGTCAACAGGATTATTTATAAGGTCTATATACTTATTGATATCATAATTCGGATAATTTGCCATTGCAAGCACTGCGCCCGTTTTAGCGTCAAGCACTACCACACCGCCCGCATCGACTTTATTACCTCTTGACGGATCGTTGTTATAATGAAGCCACTTGATATGATTTTCCAGTATTGCCTGCACATCGTTCTGAAAATCGCTTTCGATAGTCAGCTTTACAGAGTTGCCTGCCGTTGCCGCCTTGGTTATTTCGTCCGAAACCACCATACCCGATGAATCTCTTGTAATGGAGCGTATTCCGTTCTGACCTCTGAGAGTGCTTTCCATAGCGCTCTCTATGCCCCACTTACCGGTGGTATCGTTCAAACTGTAGCCTTTACCTGAAAGTTCTTCATATTCATCCGAAGATATAGCGCCTATCCTGCCGACAACCTGCGGAATAAAATCCTTGCCGTCGTACTGACGTATAGCTTCTTCGATTATATCTATGCCGCCAAGCATAAAGCTCTGCTCTTTAAGCTCTATTACAGTCTGTACCGACACATCTTCTGCCATTGTATAGCGATTCTGATAAGAGAAGTCGCGTATGAGCATTTCATAACGGACGCCTGCTATATAGCGGCGCATTTCCTGGCCGTATGAAGCGGAAATCTTAAACTTCTCATACAAGGCATTCATACAGTTTTCCGCCGTCGCATAAACACCGAGTTCAAGCTTTGACCTGAGTGTGTCTATCTCATCATCATCCCCTGTAAACTCATAGGGAGTTGTCTTGCTTATCGGGATAGTCTCGATCCATTCTTCGTTGTTGTTCTGAAGTATTTTCAGTGTTTTTGCTATAACGTCATTCTCAGTGCCGGCTTCAAAAAAAGCTTTCTGAATTATGATCTTATACACAAGCTTGTTTGTATTGAGTACTTTTCCGTCTTTTGTAAATATCTGACCTCTTGCCGCCTGAATAGTCTGATTTGCGGTATATGTGTTTGTTGTCTGGTCTTTGTAATAATCGCCGTCTACTATCTGTATCTGCAGTAATTCGATCGTACACGCAAATGATAGAGCTACCACAACAAGGACAAATACCATATTTCTTATCTGTCTGCTTAGTTTAGTCACTCAGCCCTCCGTTAAAATCTCGCATTTTCCTCGCCGTCATCGGCATCTTCAAAAGCGGTAAGAATATCCTCTGTCGTATTTTCTGCTCCCAGTTTTCTGTTTATAAGTCGTATAAGAAGATAAAGCGGTGCAGATAAAAGCACTGTCGATATCATAGCAGGCAGGACATAATCAAGCAGTACTACATTTATATCGGGATTTCTCCAGATAACATACTTGAAAAGAAGTTCTGCCGCTTCAACAATTATCATAACGGATAAATTCATCCACAGAAAATTAAGAATATTCCTGTGAATAAGATTGACCGCAAAAAGCGTTACAAACAAGCAACACGGCATAAGCCATATTGAAGTAAAGCCGAACAGCGAACCCATAGCAAGGTCGTGCATCATTCCTGCAAAAGCCGCAAACACCACGCCGCTGAGCTCGTTTTCAAAAAACGAAACCGCTACCGCAACCGTGAGCGTCAGATACGGCTGCCACACAGCAAACGGCATTGTAACCTGGATCGTATAAGACAAAACAAGTACAAGTGAATACAGCACCCATTTTGCGACACTCATCAATATTTCTTTCCGGGTCATAGCTGTACGATTAATAATTCTGAATTTCATCAGTCAACAACACCCTGCCCTTTAAAATCGGTGATCACAACGCAATCGGTAACTGTGCGCACATCTACGGCAGGCTTTATCACAGCGTGTACCGACAAGCCATTCTCATCGTCATACACTTTTGAAACTGTGCCGATAAGAAGATTTCCCGGGAATACGACGCCTGCCACGGACTTTACGATCTCACCTTCCTTGATGCCGCTGTCCTTGGTAATATAGCTCATAAGGCAGTTGCCTTCGTTTGCGTTCTTGATATCATTATCAAGGATTCCCGTCACCTTGCTGTCAAACGTCATAACGCCGACGTTGATCTCATCGGATAATATTGTGGCAACCCTCGCATAGTTGGGAGCGATCTCACAAACCATTCCGATAAGCCCGTTGGAAGTCATAACAGGATCATACAATGCAATCCCGTCGTCAGAGCCTCTGTCTATTGTAAAACCGGCATATGCATCGTTTGAATTTCTTGATATTATGTTGCAAGGAGCAGAAAATTCAAAATCTTCATTTTCTTCTTTAATTTTGAGTATTTCTTTCAGCTGGTCATTCTCATGCTTTACGTTTTCAAGGTCAATTATCTGTTTATATTGCTCGTTTAGCTTATCCCTGAGTTCGTCGTTTTCTGTCTTATATCTGTCCGCATTGACAAATTTATCAAGTGTGTCCTCAACCCACTGAGAAACAGCGTTGGAAACTGCTACGAAAGGTTTTGTTACGGTAGTAATCACATTTTCGGGGAATGTGGAAAAACCACCGGAAACAGCGGCATAAATAACTACGCCGAGAACCAGTGCAAAAACGCATACTATAATTTTAAATTTGAATCCTTTGAAAAAATCACGCATACAATACCTTTCAAAGCTGAATTCACAGCCGGATGAAATATGGTTTATATAACACATTATGACTAACCGTAAAATTACAGTTAGCCATAAACGTTATAAATTCTTTAAAATCAATATCTGGTATCGTCGTCTGTAAGAACATCAACGAGTTTGTCGATATTCTCAAGAACCTTACCTGTTCCGTCCGCAACGCAGTCAAGAGGTCTTTCGGCAACCTTGACGGGCATTCCTGTTTCGGAATGGATAAGCAGGTCAAGTCCCTTGAGAAGTGCGCCGCCGCCTGCAAGCATTATTCCCTGATCTATTATATCTGCGGCAAGCTCGGGAGGAGTTTTTTCAAGAGTTACCTTTATAGCCTCGATAACATGGCTTAAAGGTTCTGAGAGCGCTTCTCTTATCTCTTCAGAAGTAATTGTGATATTTTCGGGTAAACCGTTCAGCAGATTTCTGCCCTTGATATCCATTGAAGGCTCATTGTCGCTGTAGGGATATGCCGAGCCGATTGCAATCTTGATGTTTTCTGCTGTTCTCTCACCGATAAGAAGATTGTACTTCTTTTTGATGTAGTTGATTATGGAAGAATCGAACTCATCGCCTGCAACTCTTACAGAGCGTGATGTAACAATGCCGCCGAGTGAAATAACAGCAACTTCGCTTGTACCGCCGCCGATATCAACGATCATACTACCTGTAGGCTCAGCAACGGGAAGACCTGCACCGATTGCGGCCGCCATAGGCTCTTCGATTATCGAAACACGCTTTGCGCCTGCGTTCTGGGTGGCTTCTTTAACTGCTCTGCGTTCAACCGCAGTAACGCCTGAGGGAATGCAGATAATTACTCTTACTCTAGAACCTGCAAACGCTCTGCCTTTGAGCGCTTTTCTGATAAATTCCTGCAACATACTTGTTGTCATGTCAAAATCTGCGATAACGCCGTCTTTAAGGGGTCTGACAGCAACTATAGAGCCGGGTGTACGTCCGATAACGTCCTTGGCTTCCTGACCTACATAACGTACTCTGTCCATCTTGACGTCAACAGCAACAACACTGGGCTCTCTTATAATAATGCCCTTTCCTCTCATATAAACAAGCGTGTTGGCTGTACCTAAGTCGATACCTATATCTTTTGAAAACATTAGTAAAACCTCCGGGGTGTTCTTCTTTACAATTCGGTATTTATTATACCACTTTTTGAAAAAGCATACAACTAAAATACGAAATTAAATATTCATAAATTATCGAACGTTTTTATCGGATATTTATGCAATTTGCATTACATACTGCCCGTTGAGCCGAATCCGCCCTCGCCGCGTTCTGTTTTATCAAGCTCGTCGCAAAATCCGTACCCGCATAAATCCACCGGCATAATGACAAGCTGTGCAATACGTTCGCCGTCCTTTATGGTATAGGCTTCTGAGGAATGATTTATAACGGGCACTTTGACCTCTCCTCTGTAATCGCTGTCAATTACACCCACACAGTTTGCGAGCGAAACACCGTATTTTGAAGAAAGTCCGCTTCTCGGAAACACGAACCCGCCATAACCCACCGGCACTGCTATAGCAATACCTGTAGGGATAAGCTTGCGTTCACCGGGCATAAGCACCGTATCTGCATCAACACAAGCGCATATATCCGCTCCGGCACTCACTGCGGTTGCTCTGCAAGGCAGTTTTGCTTTATCGTTCAGTTTTTTGACATCTATGAACATTATTGCACTCCTCTGTAATAAAGCCCTCTTGTAAGCTTTCCGTCAGGCTTTATGTCATCAAGATACATATTCAGCACCTCTGCAGTGTCCGTTTCATCGGTAAACTTCAGCAACACAAAATCAAACTTTGCAAGCTCGGTCTGCCTGTCGCTGAGATACAGCTTATCGGGATTAAGTATCTCGACTGTATTTTCACTGCACATACAAGGCATATTATTTCCCTGTCTGTCGGTGATGTAATGCGGACAATCCGTTCTCTTTTCCTTACCGCAGGGTTTGCCGTTATTTATAGGGCATCTTCTTGTGATCATCAGCGGCAGTCTGCCGTAACCTACTATGCCTGTTTTTATCTCACTGTCTGCACATAGCGATACCGCATCGCTCATAAGAAGCTCAAATGACAGCGCCGTATCGCTAAGCCCCATTTTTTCATACTCCCTGAGCGAATAACGATTTGTGATATTGAGGCGTGACATACCGTGCGCCTTAAAATCAAGTTTCTTTGCTATTCCGATATGTGAAAGCGTATGAACAGCCATATGTTCATATCCCTGCTTTCTGAGAACAGACAGCTTTTTGATTACATCATTCTCACAATCGGCAAGGAATACGGGCGGTACGACAATTATTCTGAACTTATCGGGTGTATCGCCGTCAAGCAGACCCATAGGTGCATAAATATACGAATATTCGTCTTCCTGCAGTACCTGTTCAAGCTGCTCTGCCGTATTCACTTCACATCTGAACTCGGGGCGTATTTTCTTTCCGTCCTTGCTGTCAAGCGGAACATACGGTGATATCTTATAGTGATGAGAATTCTTTTCGAGAATTTTCTCGCTGACACTATCAATAGCCTTTCTTCTCAGTTCGTTAAGCTGAGCTGCCGAAACCGACAATCCGTCGTCAACATTGACGGTGATATTTCCGGGGAAATATACAGTGCCGCCGAGCTTACTGCACTGATTCTCAAGATATTCGGAAGTAACCGCTCTGTTTACCGCTTTTTCAGGAACATCGCCGACTGCGACAGCGCTTACATTACACGCTGATAGCTTATAGGAAACAGGCTGTCCGTTTTTTACATTTACCGTAATATCAGCCTTAAAGCGTTTGCAAGGCTTATGATAATACTGCTTCATACCCGCCAGCACTTTTGATGTTGTCGCAGTAACATCGTCTTTTGTTCGCACACCCTGCATATTTCTGAAGTCATCATCGAAATATCCGCTTGTAAATCCGCTTCTTGAAAATACATTTTTAAGCGAAATAAGGTCGGGCGTACCGCCGTCAAGAGCTATACGGCAGGCATTTACCGCACCCGCAACATATTCGGGGCGTTTCATTCTGCCTTCTATCTTGAATGACGTAACGCCGAGTTTTTCAAGTTCGGGTAACTTTTCTACAAGAGACAGATCTTTCAGCGATAAGACATTATGCCTGTCGCCGCTTGTAAAATCAAGGCGGCACGGCTGAGCGCACAGTCCTCTGTTACCGCTTCTTCCGCCGAGAACACTGCTCATATAGCACTGACCGCTGACGCATACGCATAATGCGCCGTGAACGAACAGTTCCGTTTCGATATCACAGCTGTCAATAACTGCTTTTATCTGTGCAAGCGATAATTCCCTGCCGAGAACGACACGGGTAAATCCGAGCTTTTTTGCCATAACTGCACCCTCAGGCGAATTTACGGTCATCTGGGTAGACGCGTGTAAAGGCAGTTCCGGTACAATCTGTCTTGCCAGTCTTGCAACACCCATATCCTGTACGATAAAGCCGTCAACATCGGCTTTGGCGCAATTCTCGATTGCCTTTGCAAGCATGGGTATTTCTCTGTCAAATACAAGTGTATTCAGCGTTACATATACTTTTACGCCGCTGTAATGACAAAAGCGTACCGCTTCGCAAAGCTGTTCGGCGGTAAAATTATCTGCATTTTTTCTTGCGGAGAAATATTCTTCCCCTAAATAAACCGCGTCGGCGCCTGCATTAACAGCCGCCGACAGACTTTCCTGTGCTCCGCACGGAGCTAAAATTTCACTCATAACGTCATCTGACCGTCATTGACGATCTCATTCATCTGTGCGCTGAGATCGGCATACTTCTTTCTGAGTGCCGACAACTCATCGTTCAAGTCCTTGACCTCTGCGTTACGCTGATTTGCATATTCGTCAAAAGTCTTCTCGTATGTATCGACTGTGCCCTGAAGCTTATCAATCTGTGCAAGGAGCAGTTCGTCCTGTCCGTGTTCGTTAACAAGCTTCTCGTGATCTTTTCTCAGCTTTTCAAGCATTTCTTCTGCACGGGTGTTTTTATCTGTAAGCTCGGATAACTGCGCTCTGAGCTTTGCGTTTTCATCGCTTAATTCAGACGTACCCGATATATTTTCACTGAGTTTTGCATTTTCAGCTTTAAGGTGTTCTATCTGCGCTTTAAGCTTTGCATTTTCGTCGTTCATAACAGAGCTGTCGCTTGCGTTCATTTCGGTAAGCATAGCATTCTCTGCGGTAAGCTCTTTTATCTTTTCATTAAGCTTATTATTCTCACCGATGAGCTTTTCAGCTTCATCTGCCTTACTTTCACTTATCATTTCCTTTTCGGCTTTAAGCACTTTTATTTGCTCATTCAGCTTTGCGTTTTCCGTTTCAAGCTCGCCGGATTTTTCGGTATTGATATTTGAAAGCTGTTCCTTAAGCGCAGATAACTCGCTCTGAGACTCAGAAACATTGATCTTAAGAGCAGCAAGCTCTGCCTCAGAAGCAGAAAGCTTTTCTGCCAGTTCTGACGCTCTTTTTTCGTTTGCAGCTGATTTAGCCTGTATCTCCTGCGAAAGTTGCTGTGCCTTGACTACGATTTTTCTGCTGTCATAGTTTTCGTCGGCAAAATCAAGCGCCGCAAGCATAGCAATGTCGGTCAGCGACATAGAAGACGCCATCGAACTCAGCTTGTCTATCTTCTTCTGCAGATTTTCCGCAGCGTCATACATTCTGTCGGGATCTTCGCTCTTCAAGTAAAAATCGTGTCCGCTTATAGATATTTTTACTTTTTCCATTACACCCTCCGGGATTTATTTGTAAAACTTATTTTTTGTTATCAGTATTGCGACAATGACGGCAAGTATAACGGAAATGACAACCGGGAACCATGTATACGGAAGCGGCAGATCAACCACATTCATACCATAGAAGCTGAACACCATAGTAGGTACGGACATAACGATAGTAATTACCGTCAGCACCTTCATTACGATATTCAGGTTATTTGATATGACACTTGCAAAGGCGTCCATTGTACCCGAAAGTATGTTTGAATAGATATTGCTCATTTCGATAGCCTGCTTTACTTCGATGAGTACGTCTTCAAGCAGTTCCTGATCTTCTTCGTAGAGTTTTATTACTCTGCCTCTCAATATCTTTTCAAGCACTGTTTCGGTAGATTTAAGCGACGTTGAGAAATATACCAGTGATTTCTCAAGTCCGAGGAGCTGTATAAGCTCTTTGTTCTTCATTGATTTGTGCAGCTGCTGTTCAACATAATTTGAAAGCTTGTCTATCTGCTTTAAGTATAACAGATATTTACTTGCTATCCTGAGCAGCATATGGAATACAAATCGTGTCTTGAACTGCGTCTGTATTCCTTTTACTATGCCCTTTGTGAATTCATCGATAATGATGTTTTCCTTAAGGCACACGGTTATAACGTGGCTGTCGGTAATAATTATACCCATAGGCATTGTATAATAGCTGATCGTATCGTCCTTATCCTGTACCTTCTCGGCAACCGGATAGTCAAGGACTATGAGCGTCTGTCCGTCATCGCTTTCAATACGGGAGGTTTCTTCCTCGTCAAGGGCGGAACGGATAAAGTCACGGTCGATATTCAGTTCTTCCTGAAGTGAGGATATCTCTGTTTCTGTAGGTGCTACAGCAGATACCCAGCAGCCGGGCTCCATTGTTTCGAGTTCAACTATTGTGTTCTCGACAGTCTTGTAAAATTTCAGCATAACGTACCTCTTTTCTGCACAGAAAGCCGTTATGCGACGACTACTGCGCATTTTTCGTTCTGTTTTAATCGTTTCCCGCAAGGGTCCGCAGTCATCGTCTTTCACCTCTTTTGACAGTTTTATTGCATAACCGTATTTATTTTATCACACTTTTTACGGTTTGACAACAGTTTTCATTTCATTTTGAAAATTTTTTTCTTGTTCTTTACGCTCGGATTGCATACGGCTGTAGACGCATCCGCAGTAATTCTGTCTGTACAGCCCGTATTCGGCAGAAAGTTCGATAGAACGCTTATATCCGTTTCTTTTCTTGAAATCGGAGTAAAGATACGGTATATCATATTTTTTGCTGTATTCTGCGCCGAGTTCATTTAGCTTAGCGGCATTCTTATGAGGGCTTACCGAAAGCGTGGTACAGAAATATTCATAATGAAGCTCTTTTGCAAGCCTTGCGGTTTCTTTAAGCCGCATTTCATAGCATAAAAAACAGCGTTCTCCACCCTCCGGAACTTGCTCTTTTCCTTTAGCCATATCAAAGAAAAGCTGCGGCGAATAATCGCCGTCGATCATTTTCACGGGATATCTGAAAGGCTTTTCGGCAATCAGACGTTTCAGCTCGCTCTTGCGCTTTTCGTACTCTTCTTTTTCGGTGATATTCGGATTATAGAAAAACACCGTGACATTGAAATGCTCTGCCAGATACTCCAGCACATAACTGCTGCAAGGCGCACAACACGCATGAAGAAAAAGCGTCGGAGCGTAGTCGAGCGATTTTATGATCCTGTCGGTTTCAAGCTGATAATTAATCATCAGCCTTCACCAGCTTCTCATCCGCTATCTGACGGAGTTCGTCAAGAGAGCCCTCTTTGATATCGCTTTCATTTATAATAAAAAGATATCCGTCATGAGTTACAATATAAGCGCTTGATTTATTGAAATCAACAGAAGCTACTGCTGTCCACTCGGCGACAGCCTTTGCCGCACCGCTGTTTTTAAGCACAATACTGCTTGCCGTTATCTCAATTGCGTCATATCCGTTCTTTGAATTGATATCAAAAATTTCCTTAGTATACTTTTTAAGCGCTACCGAAATGACAAGTCCTGTAGCAACTATAAGCAAAGCACAGATAACCGTAGCAAAGATAAACCACCACATCCGAGTGACTATAGCAAGAACTATTCCGACAGCTCCAATGAGCGCCATTGCAACAAGATAGCATATTACATATACTTTTGACGCTTTGCTCTTGCCGAAAATATTGTACTTTACAAATTCGCCGACATTTTCAGATGTATATTTAAGAACCGATTCAATCATCTTATACTCCCTTCATTGTAAGAGAAATGCGTTTTTTGGCAGGGTCTATATCAAGCACCTTTACCTTTACGATATCTCCGACCTTTACAGCTTCAAGCGGGTGCTTTATGTATTTATCGGATATCTGTGAGATATGTACAAGTCCGTCCTGATGTACTCCGATATCAACGAATACACCGAAATCTATCACGTTTCTTACCGTACCGTCAAGAATCATACCGGACTTTAAGCTGTTTATATCCGCAATGTCCGTTCTCAGGAGCGGTGCAGGCAGCTCATCTCTGGGATCTCTGCCGGGCTTTGCAAGCTCGTTTATAATATCGGCAAGCGTCATTTCACCTATTCCGAGTTCATCGGACAGCTTCTTTATTCCAATGGATTTTACCTGTTCCTTTATTGACGGAATACCGCCGGAAACATCCGCAAGCTTAAATCCGCACTTATCAAGCAGAGCTTCTGCCGCCTTATAGCTTTCAGGGTGTACTGAAGTGTTGTCAAGCGGATATTTTCCGCCGTGAATACGCATAAATCCTGCACACTGCTCGAATGCTTTCTTACCGAGTTTAGCGACTTTAAGAAGCTCCTTACGATTAGTGAACACGCCGTTTTCTTCTCTGTAAGTCACTATATTCTTTGCAACTGTTGAATTGATACCTGCAACATAGCCGAGCAGTGAAACAGACGCTGTGTTAAGGTCTACACCGACGCTGTTAACGCTGTCCTCCACTACTCCGCCGAGCGCTTCCGACAGCTTTGCAGGCGGCATATCGTGCTGATACTGACCTACGCCGATCGCCTTGGGGTCAATCTTAACGAGCTCTGCCAGCGGATCCTGAAGTCTGCGTGCAATCGAAACAGCACTACGAAGTGAAACGTCATATTCGGGAAACTCCTCTGCCGCAAGTTTACTTGCCGAATACACGCTCGCACCTGCTTCGGATACAACCATATAGCTTGCTTTTCTGTCGATTTTCTTTAATAAGTCTGCTATAAAGACTTCACTTTCGTGACTTGCCGTGCCGTTTCCTATAGCTATAATATCGACCTTATGCTTTTCTATCAGTGATTTTATAGTCTTTTCCGCACCTGCAATATCACTTTTCGGAGGTGTGGGATATACAACAGAGGTATCAAGCACTTTGCCGGTTGCGTCAACAACCGCTACCTTACAGCCTGTTCTGTAGCCGGGGTCAAAACCCAGCGCTACGCTGTTTTTTACAGGCGGTTGCATAAGAAGCTGTCTTAGGTTGTCCGAAAATGTGTGTATACTGCTGTCACACGCTTTCTCGGTAAGCTCGTTTCTGAGCCTTCTTTCAAGCGAGGGGTGGATAAGTCGCTTGAAGCTGTCGTCACACGCCGAGCGCACCAGTCTGCCACAATCGTTTTCCGCCTTGACGTAGGCTCTGTAAATGTGCTTCATGACCCACTGCTCATCCGGCTCAACGCTGACCTTGAGCGCCTCTTCACGCTCGCCTCTGTCAAGTGCAAGAAGTCTGTGCGGAGGTATCTTACACGCAAGCTCGCTGTAATCGTAATAATTCTTATAAACGGTTTCAGCTTTTTCATCGGTGGCTTTTGATACAATCAGTGCATGACCCGTGTACTCAGCATACAGCTTTTTGCGTAAATCCGCATCATCCGAAACCGCTTCGGAAATAATGTCCAATGCTCCGTTTATTGCATCGTCAACGGTTTCAACGCCCTTTTCTTCATTTATATATTTCTGCGCTTCCGCTGTGGGTGACGCAAGCGTCTGAGCGAGTATGAAATCGGCAAGGGGCTGAAGTCCTTTTTCTTTTGCTATGCCTGCTCTTGTCTTACGCTTGGGTTTGAACGGTCTGTATATATCCTCAACTTCCGCAAGCGTCTTTGCATTTATAAGGTCGCTTTCGATCTTTTCTGTCAGATTACCTCCGTTTTCAATAAGGTTTCTGACCTCTTCTTTTCTGCTTTCAAGATTACGCAGATATGTAAGTCGTTCGCTGAGTTCTCTTAAAAGCTGGTCATCAAGACCTCCGGTAGCTTCTTTTCTGTAGCGGGAAATAAACGGGATCGTATTGCCGTCATCTATCAGCTTTACCGTGTTTTCTACCTGTGTGTTTCGTATCTTGAACTCTTCCGCTAACTGCTTTAAAATATCCATTGATTTTCTCCGTTTTCTCAGAATAATTTTCCTACGATTTCAAATACGGGTCCGTGTTGCCACAGGAAGGTGCTGAGCTGGATCTCAAATCCCTCGCCCTGGTTGCAGGCAAAGTCGATAGGCTTCATCTTAGGCAGACCGTATCCCGAAAGCAGATTCATGATAACACCAGAATGCGTTATTACTGCGGCTGATGTAACTTCGTTTGCCATCATATCCTTGAATATCTCTTCAAGACCGTCAAGGCATCTTAACGTGAAATGTCCGAAGCTCTCACCATTCGGCGGTGCGGCGTCATATCCGCCTTTGAGCCATTCAAGATACTTTTCGTCATTTTGGAGTTCAGCCTGCGTCTTTCCCTCATAGTCGCCGAAATCTATCTCCGATATTCCGTCAATGCGCTTCAAAAGTCGCTCGGGATAAATGATGTCTGCGGTCTGAAGGCAACGCTTCAGCGGACTTGAATAAACCTTCTGTACTTTCGGATATACTTCAAGTGCGGCAAGTGACGACATAGCGCTCTCGCCCTCTTCGCAAAGCGGCAGATCCGTAGTACCTATATATTTTCCCTCAAGGTTACCCTGAGTAATTCCGTGACGGATAAGATAAAGTCTGTAATTCTTCATTTTTTACTTCCTTTCGGTTAATTTTTATTGATATTCATGCCGATTACGGCGTTTTTTGTTTTATTATGGGGTTATTATATAAAAAAGCACCCGATTTTTTGTATAAAATCACGCTTTACAATAGGGAATAACTCCGCTATAATATACTTTGTGAATATTGTCAGATTAAGAGAGGTCAAATGATGAACACCGATTTTCCGAGGATTCTTTCCCTGCTCCGCAAAGAACGTGGACTTACACAAAAACAGGTCGCCGCAGATCTTGGCATAGCTCAGGCGCTCCTGTCACACTACGAGAAGGGCAAACGTGAATGCGGTCTTGATTTCCTTGTAAAAGCGGCTGATTATTATAACGTTTCTACCGATTATCTGCTTGGTCGTTCCCCTGTTTCAAACGGCGGAATAATAACCGAAAGCGACATACCCGACGGCGGTAATGCAAGCGATTCAAAATCCGGGGATATTATGCTCGCTCTTAATAAGAAGCTTATAACCAACAGCATAGAGGTCATTTTCTCTCTTTTGCAGAAAATCAAATCATCAAAGCTCAGCAAGAGCGTTTCTTCGATGCTGACGCTTTCTGTCTACAAAGCGTTCAGAATAACATACAATGCTAACAGCAAAAACAATGAAAACCTTTTCGGAGTATCGCCGACATCGGCTCTTCATCTTATCGACTCGGCAATATGTCTTGAAGTCGGAGCCGCTGCAGACGCCGCAAACGACGCAGAAAACGCTCCCTCAATAACTACAAATTCCATTGAAGCGGAATATGATAAGCAAGGCACTGCACTTTTAAGTCTTATCAAAAACGCCGAAAAACGTCTTGATCGTATAAACACCGACTGATTACCGATATGAAAGGATCAGAATATGAAAAAAGTCATTTCAGTTATCATAGCAACAGCCGCTGTAACAGCAGGATTATTTGTACTGCTCGACAAGCTTTACCAAAAAGCGATTTCAGGCATTATCAGATGACCTTAAACCTTTGAAAAAATCGGTGAGAAGCTTTGCGCAATCGTCCATCAGTATACGGCTTCTTACCATCGGACGATGATTGAACGGATAATCGAATATTTCCATAAGCGAGGCGCAAGCCCCGCCTTTTTCATCAAACGCACCATATACAAGCCTTTTCAACCTTGAATTGATTATCGCACCTGCACACATCGGGCACGGTTCAAGCGTAACATATAGTGTACAATCGGTAAGCCGCCATGAGCCAAGAGCTTTGGCGGCTTGTTCAATAGCCAGTATCTCTGCGTGAGCAGTCGGCGACTGCAACGCTTCACGCATATTGTAACCTCTGCCGAGTATCTCTCCGTCTTTGTTTACCACAACAGCTCCGACAGGGCATTCGCCTTTTTCAGCCGCTTTTTTTGCAAGTTCTATGCAGACTGTCATATACTCTTCATCAGCTGTCACAGTAACACCTCCCGAAAGATAATCATACGATTTAAATTATACTACAAAAAGAGTTTAAAATCAATATTAAAAGTAATTCTCTTTGATGATCCGTGTTCCCTGCTTGCGAGCATAATTTTCAATATGTGACAAATTTCTGAATAATTGACACACGGCACGGAATAATATGTTTGCAAGAGCAAAAACAGTTTCTTAAGAAAGGAATGTCTATATAATGAAAGCTACGGGAATAGTAAGACGTATTGACGATCTCGGAAGAGTCGTAATACCCAAGGAAATAAGAAGAACCATGAGAATACGCGAGGGCACGCCGCTTGAAATATATACAAGCGTTGACGGCGAGGTAATATTCAGAAAGTACTCCCCTGTCGGCGAAATTTCAGGCACCGCAGGACAATATGCAGACGTACTTTACAAAGTCGGAGGAATGCCTACGGTAATATGCGACCGTGACCACGTTATAGCAGCGTCCGGTATTCAGAAAAAGGAAGTGCTTGAGCGCAGGGTATCAAGCTCCCTTGAAGACCTTATCGAGCAAAGAAAATCTCTTTACCGCACAGCGGACGGAGTAAAGATGAACCCCATTGAAGGTGTAGATCGTTTTGCAGTTGCCTGTGCGCCGATAATGGCAGACGGCGATGTGAACGGTGCAGTTATAATGCTGTCGGATAAGGACAACTCAACTGTTGACGACAAGACGAAAGCCCTGGTTGAAGCGGCGGCTATGTATTTCGGAAAACAGATGGAAGATGTCTGATAACAGATCATACCCACAAACGATATTTTCGCTTGTGGGTATAACTTTATTCATTTTTTCCGAACATCATATCAGTAAACTTAACTACATACTCGCTCCAGAAGGTCATATCGTGACCGCCGCCGCTTTCAAGGTAAACATGCGGTATATTATTACTGTCAAGGAATCTGTGAAACTGCCTGTTGTTTTCGAGCAGAAAGTCCTCTGTGCCGCAAGCCATATATATCTGCGGTATTTTCTTATTCTCTTGCGAAAGCCGCTTTACAAGAATTTCAGGATTGTTATCGCTTGCGACAACTTCATCAAGATTTCCGAAACATTCATGGTAGTATGCGTAATTTGCCACCCCGTTGTCACCGCCGTCCTTCATACCTGCTATTTCATGAACGATAAGGGCGGATGACATTGCGCACGTCTTACCGAATGTATCGGGATAAGCGAACGCAGTATGAAGCGCACCGAAGCCGCCCATTGAATATCCCATTATCGCAGTATCCTCCGCAGTCTGTGCAAGCCCGAATGTATTTCGCACATACCGCACAAGTTCATCTCCGACATATGTACAATACTTATGCCCTGTTGATAATCCGTCAAGCCAGAATGAGTTTTCGCCGTGAGGAATCACTACGGCAAAATTATATTTTTCCGCAATATATTTCGGTATCCAGTTGTTGCCGTCCTGTGTGTAACCATGCAGAATGAACAGTGTTTTCATATTCTGCTTATCATAAACGCCGCCGTAATTGCGCTTATCATCTGGAATATACATTTTGAACGAAACATAGCGGTTCAGCGACTGCGAAAAGAAACGTATATTGATCTGTGACATATGACACCTCTTGATAAAAGTAATGCTCCGTATAGAATAACACGGAGCATAAGTGCTTAATTCTTATCGGTTCTTGAACGTTTGACATATCTGTGTCTGATAACACGATAGCGTTTTTTGAGCTTGCGTTTTCTGCCTTTTTTCTTATAGACTTCCATTGCCTCTTTATAGACATCAAGCAGGTCATTTGCAAGACGTATAGCACCGGATGTCTTTATTGACTCCCTTGTCTGTCTGCCAAACTCGGCAAGCTCGTCCTTAGGCATATCACGGAGTTTTTTCAGAAGCTCGTACATACTGTCGGCATCGGTAAAGTTATAGCCGTTGATACCGTCCTTGACCTGTCCGACATTGAGGTCGTCCTTAAGGCTGAGAACAGGAAGGTGCATAGCCATACCCTCTAGCATGGAAATTGAGCAGGTATCGGAGAGTGACGCTGTGATATATGCGTCACAGCAGGCATAATATACGGGTAAATCGGGGTGTTCTACCCTGCCCGCAAATTTCACCATATCGGCAATACCGAGTTCATCGGCTTCCCTGCAATGCTGTTCGTGTAAAGGTCCGTCACCGAGTATGAACAGCTTTATCTTATCTTCGGGTCTGACATTTTTAGCCCAGTATTCAAGAAGAAGCGTTACGTTCTTTTCCTTGCCGAGTCTGCCGCAGAAGCAGAATACCATATCGTCATCGGCAAATCCGAACTTTCTTCTCATTTTGACAGCGTCGTTTTTATCAACGTTTTCGGGCTTGAATACGTCAAGCTCCACAGAATTCGGTATAACGTGGACGGGCTTCTTTACACCGCAGGCCTTGAAATATTCCGAAACCTTGGGGGACGGTCCTGTAATAGCCGAAGCTGTTGATGCGAGCATCTTTGCGTAAAGGTGGCTGGCGGAAGTTACAATCTTGCCGAAGCCTTTTGTTTTTGCCACATAATATACATAATCGTCATACATTGTATGAAGCGTATATACAAGCGGTACTTTGAGAGTTCTTGCGATAAGCACACCGGAAATTCCAACACCGAATTCGTTATGGATATGAATTATGTCGGGAGCAAAGCTCTTGATCTTATCAAGACGTTCCTTGCTTATAGGCGGCGCTATATCGTAATTGTAGATTTTTTTGAGTTTTACGGCGGGACAGTACATTACATCGTCCGCAATAACATGATTGTTTACTCTTGAATCGGCGGTAACTACCATAACGGTATGTCCCAGAGCTTCAAGACCCTCCTTTAATGTTTTAACGTGGGTAACTACACCGTTGATGCTCGGTAAATATGTTTCTGTAAACAGAGCTATCCTCATTTGTATTCCCCTTTCATGATAACTATAGAATTGTTGGAAATTGTATCCTGTTTTTTAGGTATATTTCAATTAACATTTTACACTATTTCGGAATAAAATACAAGATGGAAAAGCAGAAAATAATTTAATAAAATTTTCAAAAAGCACTTGACAAGCAGGAAAAATAAGTGTATAATATATCAAGGTTAATCACCGCACAACAGAATATGCCGCTGTGGTGGAATCGGCAGACACAAGGGACTTAAAATCCCTCGGTAGCAATACCGTATCGGTTCAAGTCCGATCAGCGGCACCATTTAAATTTTATATTATTAATTCGCCATGCAGAAATACCCAAGTGGTGAAGGGGCTCCCCTGCTAAGGGAGTAGGTCGGGAAACCGGCGCGAGGGTTCAAATCCCTCTTTCTGCGCCAAAAGAAGTCACTTTTTGTGGCTTCTTTTTTTATGCAAAAATGCGGCTGATTTGCCCGACGTGATGTCAGCGTATTTGTATTTGTTTTATTTCGTCAGTGAGTGCGTTCGCCTTGTTTGCGGTCTTTCCGAAGTAATAGTATACGGGTAATCGTATAAGGAATAAGCTGATAAAAGAACGAAAATACAGCTGTACAGATAGCAGAATACATTATAGTACCATAACCTAAATGTTCTGCAATCAACGGCAAATTCACCATGTTAGTTTTTTCGACTCTTGGAAGAATATCGGGATAATAAATCGCAAAGCCAACAAATATCAACAGAAAAGATGGTATCCAAAAATAAACCTTTGAGCGAATAATGCCTGCCGAAATTGCCGCCGCTATTAAAACTACTCTCATAACAAAGAACCTTACTACTTCCGTTGGCGCCATTATCCCTTCACTTCTGACTCCCAATGCTTGAAGAATAGGTTCAATTATTTGCAGTTCAAATATTATAATCAGATATACGCCTATCTGAATCGCCATTGTTAAAATTAAATTAAAAAGCAACGGGTGTTTTTTCATATTGTTATCTTTTCCTTTCTGTCAATCTATGCTGACAAATAATAAGATAATTGCTGATTTGCCCGACGTGATGTAAGCGCATTTGTATTTGTTTTATTTCGTCAGTGAGTGCTTTCGCCTTGTTTGCGGTCTTTCCGAAGTAATAGTATACGGGTAATCGTATACGGAAGAAGCTCACAAAGGAACTTAGCTACAGCTATACAGATAGCAGAATACATTATACTACCATAACCAAAATGTTCCGCTATCCACGGCAAATTGATTATGTTGTCTTCCTTGATTCTTGAAAGATTATCAGGATAATAAATTGCAAACCCAATAAATATCAAAATGAATGACGGTATCCAAAAATAAACCTTTGAGCGAATAACACCTGCCGCAATTGCCGCCGCTATCAATACTGCACTGAAAACAATGAGCCCTACTACTGCCGTTGGCGGCAATATCCCTTCACTTCTGACTCCCATCGCTTGAAGCATAGGCTCAATTATTTGCACTTCAAATATTTCAATCAGATATACGCCTATCTGAATCGCCATTGTTAAAATTAAATTAAAAAGCAACGGGTGTTTTTTCATATTGTTATCCTTTCTTACGATCCCAATGCTAACAAATAATAAGATAGCTGCAAATGGGGGGCTCGTGTTCGTCGCTTATATGATGAATAACTCACTTAAGATTTTGATTTACCACCAACCTTTTTTATTAGTTTGATTAGCAATTTAACAGCAAACTGCATGATTAATATTGCTATAAAGGTTATAAGTCTATCTATCAGAGCAATATTGCGTGAATAATGAGCAGTAGTAAAAAATCCAACCACCCCTATACCATAATCAAGAACTTTTTCCGAAATCGCAAAGCTCAATGCGCAGTAAACAAAATCGAGAATTATCCAAAAAAGCACACGTTGTTGTTCCAGAGCTAATCCGATTATAAAAATTAGGGGGATTACCACCCAATTTAGAAAAGAAGTTATACTAGAGCTGCTTGTCAATTGAATATTAGGAATACGTGGTAATAAAACAAATTTTATCAAAAAGAAACATGTCATTACCAGTGTATTAACAGTTATAATGATTATATTCCTTTTCGCGTTCGGTTTCATAAAACGTCTTCCTTTCAATCATTATCTGCACACTTCTTTCTGCAAGCAATCAGAGTTGTTATCAGCATAACAATACCGTATTGCAGAGTGATGAAAATGGACGCTTTCCAAGATGACATTGCCGGAGTGTAGTCAAGGAATACACTTTTTTCATTTGTATCTACAAAGATATAAACGAAAGGCTGATTATATAGTAAAAAAAGCAGATACATAATTGGTATTGAAAATGTTAAGCACTTGATTTTATAGCAGAATTTTCTGATTGCTACTATTGTCGTCAGACTTACAATCGCTACCTGAGCAAAAGCATTTATTAAAAGCGTTATTGCTAACACCCACGGAAGACTTGAAGGCAATTTATCTACTATCATACCACTCAATGGACTTAAAAACTTTGAGAAAATCAAGACATAGACATTGATTACAAGCCATATAAAAATTGGTGTGATAGCTGAAATCATTTTACGAATAAACATATTATCTCACTTCCTTGACAAAAGGTAATAGCTGATGGTTTCGTGTGGGCAGATAATATTATCTGTTTCTCAATAAGGACCTTTATTATTTGTAATAATTTCTGCCAATTATCAGTTTTTCACCCCAATCTCCGTCTTTGCATATTTGGATCATATTGATCCCCTCATACTCAGGATGTTCATTCCATATATAATGATATGAAAACGAAATCGTATATTCTTGTCCGGTTTCGGTGGTGAAATCAAATTCCGGATGGCAGCTGTAATAGTAAATTATACCATTGTTTTTAGCTTCTTCGCCTCCTCCTTTACCTTCATAGTTATATGAAGTAATCGCACCATCGATATATTCAAAAAGCTGTCTTATTTCATCCAAAGAGCTATCTTGATAATTTTCTTTCATATCTTTGTTATAAAAATCGAACAATTTTTCAGAATCTTTATTGACAATACATTCCATCATTCTGACTGCATTTTCTTTAATGTCGCCTTCATCAACATGTTCATTTACAATACAAGATGACAAAATCATAATAAGGCTTAATGCCAAAAAAGAACCCATTATTTTTACCAAGCTATCCATAACGTATTTTCCTTCATATCAAAAATCAGATATTGAACTTCATTTTTCCTTATTTATTAAATACGAATAGTATCGTATACTGTATATTTTATCTTTATCCGTAAAATACATTAACTTCGCCGACAAAGAACATTCCCTTTACATTTACATCCTTTGCCATAACAGTAGTAATCCCAACACGTTGCGGTTTTTGATCGTTGTATATCGTTTTGCTGACTTCTATTCTGTATTCCTTGTCATCAACGTATGCTTCGACAATTCCTGTTATGCTATAAGAACTTTTTCCGAAAAGTTCTGATTTTTCGCCTGATGCTACGGCAGAAACTTCATAAGATGTTATTTCGCCGTCAAACATATTAAACAGTATATCAACATCAGAAGTTAATTCATAGTTTTCTTTAACCTCTTCACAGAACAATGCGATTAGTCCTTCAGAATCCCCTTTATTGATATACTCGATTACAGTGGCAACAATGTCCTCTGCTTCTTCTCGTGCGCTTATCCTTAGGGGACAACCTGTTAAAATGAACAGCGAAAGTATTGTAATAGAGATGAAAATATACGCCTTCTTTACGAATAATATGTAATTAAAAAGCAACGGGTGTTTTTTCATGTTGTTACCCTTTCCGTCAATCTTTGCCGAAAACTATATCCGTCATACCGGCAAATATTGAAAATAAATCTTCATTTTTGATCACTTGCACACTTCTTTCTGCAAGCAATCAGCGTCGTTATCAGCATAACAATACCGTATTGCAGAGTTATGAAAATAGACGCTTTCCAAGAAGGCATAGCAGGCTGACCTGATGCAAAGCCTATTTGCACTCCTCCCGTAAACACAAACATATAAATTGACGGTGGGGACAAGATTGCAAAAAGCACATACATTAACACAACTGAAATAATCGAATACTTTAATCTATAACCGAACTTCTTTACTGCCGTCACTGTCAGCGAACTTATTACGAGCAATTGGACAATAGTATGAAGAACAAAACTCAATACAAACGGCGCTGATATATTCATCATTAAATCCGAGAACGGTTTTAAAACTATTCCATGATAAAAAAACATAGTCACACAGATAGCTAAAGGCAACACAATAAAGTTAAATTTTTTCAGATGCTTCATATTAATTCACCTCCTGCATAACATAACGGCGTATCTGTTGATATGGGTTAAATATAACCGGAGCATTATACGAGCATAGAGAACTAAGACGAATATTTGACACAATTACAGTAAATGTATATTCATATTATACCGTGAATTGAAATATATGTCAAGATAATCACATCAATGAAAAATAGATTTCTTTTTCTGCACCGCATAGACTTCTGAGAAAGTTTGCTCAGCTACAAATGTTTATTGATAATAACAAGCTTAAAAGCTGATTGTTTGAATCAGAATCAATAAAATTGACAAAATAAACAATTCTATCATTTATATCCATTTTTAGCATATATACTCTGGTTTAATTGCACAATAAATTTAAATTTATTTGTGCATTCATACAAAATCTTTAATTTTGGCGATTTTCAATGTCAGGTTTTTGCGTTTCATACGTTTATATATATGAAGGTGTTTTTTAAAAGTCATTCCGCAATACTCAGATACCATCGGTAAAATTCTAAAAATTAACCCCATCATAAGAAACTGCACCGATGACAGCAACAACACTATCCAAGCTTTTCCGTCAATCAACACCTTAAAATGCCGCACAGGTAGTACCTGACCTGTGCGGCTGATTTTTTTGTATAAAAATATATCCGCGTCTTTTACGACGCGGATATATCTATCATATATGAAGTCTTTTGATTATTTTATACACTACCGAATTTTCGAGTACAAGCGGTGATTTATGTGCAAAGAACACTATTCCGTTTGCGGGCGACTTGATTTCTTCCTTGACCGTGCCTTCAAACGGATCGAGTATCTCTGCCATTACATCTCCCTGCTCCACCTCGTCGCCGGGCTGTTTTATCCTGCGGTATATTCCGCCGCTCTGTGCGTGAACAGACATGAGATGCTCTTCTTCAAGCGTAGTTGCCATATAACCGCCGTGGCTCTGATACTTTATGACGCCCATCCTCGACAAAAAACGCAGTACAGCGCTAACCGCTATATTTGCCGATTCTTCGTCAATATGCTCTGTTTCGTTTGTATATACGGAAAATGCGCTCGTATCACAGTTCTGCCAGTTGAAGTTCAGCGTCGCCGTGTCAAACGGCTTAGGCTTTCTGAGCAGTATATACGGCAGACCGAACAAATTCGCAAGTCCTATGTTCTTATGCTCTGTATCCATCATTCTTACATGAGGTATAAAGTCACCGGAAATATAGAATGAAGCAAACTGTATGCCGTACTGATATTCCTTTATAAAATCGAATATGCCTGCGGCTATTCTCTGTGTGGTCTTTCCGTGTGCGTCACCAGGGAACATTCTGTTAAGATCGGTATTATCTACAGACCAGAAACGGCGCTGGATATTCATTGAAAACGGATTCAGCGATGGAATAACCATAATCTGCTTACCGTGAGCCATGTCGCCCTTTTTCTCGATATTTGACAGAGCTCTGATTATCTGCGAACAAACATAGAGCTGTTGTACCTCGTTGCCTCTCATCGCACCGACTATGCAGCAGGTTTTCTCACCTTTGCCGAATCTGTACCCGTTTATCTCAAAATCATCACGATAGGGTGTTTTCAACGTTACTATATTTTCCTTTGTCATCTTCAGCACCCTCCCAGTATTCTCGCAAGAAGCGAGCCTTCATAAACCACAGGATACTCACGCAGCGTAAATACAATCCCGCTGCACGGCGCAAATATTTCCTGCTCTACAGTTCCCGTAAGAGGATCGAGTATATCGCCTATATGGTCGCCCTTCGATATTCCCGCCCAGTGCTTTATTGTCGGCATAAAAATACCGGATGTATCCGAATAGATCAGTGTAACATTGCCATCCGTGGACACTATCGGATGGGATACGTTTTTTGTTTCGCCGATCCATATGCCCATCTTTGACATAAGATTGAAAATACCGTCAAGGAGCTGGTCGCCGTATGACTTTGTAATGCGCATACCTACTCCCATCTCTGCTACAAGCGTAGGAGTTCCCGCCTTGTTAAGGCTATGGGAAAGAGTAGCCTCCATAACGGTAACGCTTGAATGTACCCATATAAAATCTACATTCAGCATTTTGGCATATGGCAAAAGCTTAGGCGCAGTTTCTTCCGAAATACGCACCTGCGGTATTTCACGCAGAAATATATTGCTTGCGTGGATGTCGATACATATATCCGCACCCTTTATATCGTTCATGATAGCGGCTGCTATATGCTCTGCGACCGCACCTGTTTCCGAACCTGGAAATATCATATTCATATCAAGGTCAAATATCGGCATTTCACGTTTTATCGAATCCATTCCAAGCGGATTCATAGACGGATATATGTCAACAATACCGTTCAGAAGATGTCCGTTCTCACTAAGCCTTCTTATAAGTTCATAGCAAACATACTGCCCTTCCAACTCGTCACCGTGTATACCGGTAACTATACAGATACGTTTCTCTTTACCGGTAAGGTTATACGGTTCAAAATGATTCTTTTTTATTCTCATCCGCTCGTTCACAGGGAGCGAAACAGATACAACATCCTGTAACAAATGATTACCTCCGCAAATCTGGTGTTGATATAAGTATATTCGCTTTTTGACGTGTTGTCAAGATTCGCTATATAAGATATTCTGCGCTTATTCCGAGTACCTGCGCTATCCTGAAAGCATTGTCAACCGCTATTGAGGTAAGCCTGGTACGTCCGAGTTCATAATTTTCTACAGTCTTGAAAGCTATTCCGGTCTTGTCTGAAAGTTCTTTTCTGGAAATACCGCATTTATTTCTGAAATGAGTTATACGATTCTTGATCGTATCTATCTTGACGGTAGATACGTTTCTTCCGCTTTCATCGGTAAACGAACGCGGATTATCTGAAATAAACCTGTCAATGGCGGTCATAAGTTCAATCGGAGAATCGGTATAATTCTGCTTTACAAATTTATCGAGATTGATATCGCTCTTGAAAAATTCCCTGTAATCGCCGTCTTCAAGTATCGACTTTCTGCCGTGAATATCGGTAATCACGTCAACATACAGCCACTCAATATAACTCTTGACAAATTCAACGGTGTTATTCATTTTTCGTCTGCATTCACTGCAATAATCGTTTATGCAATCGTTAACGGTGTTCTCGTAAATTCCTTGCCTGAATATCACGGTATCGGTATGTCCGCATGGCTTGTGATAAATCTCAATACTGCCGCCGACATAAACGTCATCCTGCAATCCGAAAAGCTGTAGTACATTTATATTTTCATATTCATTTTCTGCAAGTCTGTCTTTAAATACTTTCTTATCCATATTTACACCTTCCTGCTGTCTACACAATATAAAAAAGGCGCAAAACATTTCTGCTTTGCGCCTTTGCCGATATTATTATACAGCTTTTTTCAGTGATTGTCAATAGTTTGTACGCCAAATCTGCAAGTTCTGTTTTAAAACTATGCAAAAAGTGCGGTATATCAGCCATCAAACTGAGAATTATAAAGCTCTGCATAGAAGCCGTTTTTCTCCAAAAGCTCCTCGTGACTGCCCTGTTCTATAATATCGCCATCCTTCAGCACCAATATCAGGTCAGCGTCTTTTATAGTAGACAAGCGGTGTGCGATAACAAAGCTTGTTCTGCCCTTCATAAGGTTGTCCATAGCTTTTTGTATCTGTATCTCTGTACGGGTATCAACTGAGCTTGTAGCCTCGTCAAGAATCAGTATCTTGTTATTTGCAAGAATTGCTCTTGCTATAGTCAGAAGCTGTTTCTGTCCCTGTGATACATTGGACGCTTCCTCGTTGAGTTCCATATCATAGCCGCCGGGAAGTGTTCTGATGAAATGGTCAACGTGAGCCGCTTTTGCGGCGGCAATGACCTCATCATCTGTCGCGTCAAGCTTTCCGTATCGGATATTCTCCATTATACTGCCCTTGAACAGCCAGGTATCCTGAAGCACCATTCCGAACAGCTCTCTAAGCTCGCTCCTGTCGAAGTCAGCTATGTCATACCCGTCAATAAGTATCCTTCCGCCGTTAAGCTCATAGAAACGCATAAGGAGCTTGACAATGGTTGTTTTTCCCGCTCCCGTCGGACCGACAATAGCTATCTTCTGACCTTGCTTTACGTTTGCACTGAAATCGTTTATGATTATCTTTTCGGGATTGTAGCCGAAACGGACGTGTTCAAATGTAACATCACCTGTTATATCAAGAGTTGTTACATTTCTGGTATTGCCGGAGGTATCGGTAAGCATTGCGTGTTCCTTTGCGCATTGCTCTTCTTCGTCCTCTGCCAAGAATTCAAATACTCTCTCGGCGGCTGCGGCGGTCGACTGAAGCATACTTGATACCTGTGCCAGCTGTGTTATAGGCTGTGTAAAATTCTTTACATACTGGATAAACGATAATATGTCGCCGACCATAATTGTTCCGTTTGCGGCAAGGAAACCACCGAGTACGGCAACTCCTACATAACCGAGATTTCCGACAAAGGTCATGACCGGCATCATTATGCCTGAGAAGAACTGTGATTTCCAAGCCGATTTATATAAGACATCGTTTGCTTCGTCAAAGTCTTTGATTACACGTTCTTCCCTGTTGAAAGCCTTTATGATATTATGACCGCCGTATACCTCTTCAACCTGTCCGTTTATATGGCCAAGATACTCCTGCTGTGACTTGAAATATTTCTGCGATATCTTTACAACTATAAGTACCAGTGCCAGCGATACCGGCAATATAAGAATTGCCACAAGCGTCATAAGCGGGCTTATAGACAGCATCATAACAAGCACGCCGATAATCGTCGTTATCGAAGTGACGAGCTGTGTTATACTCTGGTTCAGGTTCTGGGCAAGAGTATCAACATCGTTTGTAACTCGTGAAAGAGCTTCACCGTTTGTACTGCGGTCAAAATAATTCATCGGCAGACGATTTATCTTTGCGATAAGCTCCTTACGCAGTCTGTAGCTGACCTTCTGTGATACACCAGTCATCAACCAGCCCTGTATAAACGAACAGATACTGCTGATAAGATAAAATCCTATAAGCAAAAGAAGTATAGCACCGAGCGTATCAAAATTCACATCACCCGTGCCGTTAACCTTAGCGATAATGCCGTTGAAAATCTCCGTTGTGGCATTACCCATCAGCTTAGGACCGATTATATTGAATACAGTTGATGTTATGGCAAAGATCACAACGAAAACAAGCGCAAGTTTATATTCACTCATATATCTTGCAAGTTTTCCGATACTGCCCTTGAAATCCTTTGCCTTTTCCACTGGTGCGCCGGGTCCTCTTCTATGAGAATTACTCATTGTCAGTAACCCCCTTTGCATTGTCTATTGCGGCAAGATCTTTCTGTGATAACTGCGAGTGCGCTATCTGTCTGTAAACCTCACAGCTCTGCATAAGCTGTCCGTGAGTTCCTATACCGGCTATCTTACCTTCGTCGAGTACTACTATCTTATCGGCGTTAAGTATTGTACTTATACGCTGTGCAACGATGATTATCGTACAGTCGTGAATGTTATCGGCAAGTGCATTTCTGAGCTTGACGTCTGTCTTGAAGTCAAGCGCCGAGAAGCTGTCGTCAAACAGGTATATTTTCGGCTCTTTCGCTATTGCACGAGCAATTGACAGACGCTGTTTCTGTCCGCCCGATACATTTGTACCTCCCTGAGAAACAGGTTCATTGTATTTCTGCGGCTTGCTGTCAATAAATTCAGATGACTGTGAAACATCAGCGGCAAGCTTTACTGTTTCTTTGCTTGCGTTCTCTGCTCCGAATTTTATATTGCTGTCGATAGTACCTGAGAACAATACGCCTTTCTGCGGCACAAGACCGATTATTTCGTGAAGAGAATGCTGTGTCACATCTCTTATATCCGTACCGTCAATAGTGATCCTGCCGGAAGTAACATCAAAGGATCTGGGAATAAGATTGATAAGCGTTGATTTGCCGCTTCCCGTACTGCCTATAATAGCTGTTGTTTCGCCTGCATTTGCAGTGAAATATATATCCGTCAGCACATCTTCCTTTGCGTCGGGATAGCGGAACGAAACGTGATCAAATGTAACATTGCCTCTGAGCGTTGACTTGTCGAAAGTTCCTGCACCGGGCTTGTCTTCGATACTCTTCTTTGCTGTTATGACTTCGTTTATTCTGTCTGCCGAAACCGCGGCTCTCGGCAGCATTATTGATATCATAGTCAGCATAAGGAACGACATTACTATCTGCATCGTGTAAGTTATGAATGCCATCATATCGCCGACCTGGAGCGAACCGTCCGATATCTGACCGGCGCCTACCCATATGATAAGAACAGTAATAAGGTTCATTATCATCATCATAAGCGGCATCATAAATGTCATTGTGCGGTTTGTAAACAGCATCGTTGACGTAAGATCCCTGTTTGCCTTATCAAAACGATCCTCTTCATATTTTTCACGGCTGAAGGCACGAATAACAGGCAGACCGGTAAGTATCTCCCTTGCAACCAGGTTTAGCTTATCGACCAGCTTCTGCATCAGCTTGAATTTAGGCATCGCAACCTTCATCAGCACCATTACAACGGCAAGGATCACTATTACCGCAAGCGCAATGATCCACGCCATACCCGTACCGGTAGTCAATACCATAAATACACCGCCTATACCGAGTATTGGAGCGTATATAACCATTCTCAGAAGCATTACAATAACCATCTGTATCTGCTGGATATCGTTCGTGCTTCTGGTAATAAGACTTGCCGTGGAGAACTTGTCGATCTCGGCACTTGAGAAACCGACAACATTCTTGAACACCTTAGCCCGTAAATCTCTTCCGACCTTTGCCGCTGTTGTAGCAGCAAAGAAACCGACAGTCACAGATACCGCCATCATAAGAAAAGCAATAAGCAGCATTTTTCCGCCGGTTGAAAGCAGATAGCTCTGCTGTAATGCGTTCATATCAACGCCGAGAGATGAATATTCATTCTTTACAAAAAGTACTGCCGACTGCTCGGTAATAGTTCCGGGCATATCCGATAATTTATCAAGAGATGCCGATAAATCAGTATCGCCCATAGCGCCCGTACCTGCAAGGGCGGTAAGGATCGTCAGAGCATTCGCTTTACCTTCTTCAATTCCGAGAGCCTGTCCTGCCTGTTCGAACGATGTGAACGGCAGAGTCACTCCCTGCTTTTCTGCCATAGCCGAAAAATCTTCAAAGGAAAGTTCTCTCATCATTTCAGCCGCAGTCATAGGTATTCCTATGACATCAATAAGCTGTGCCTTTTCATCTGACGTAATATCATTCAGAAAATACACATCATTGTCTTTTGACGCAGGAAAGCGGTCTTTCCGAGAATCGGTCGCTTCGCCTTTTTTCACAAGAGTATAGCTCTTTGCAAATATGCTTTTCTGCTCATCATTCATAAACGCTTCAAGCGCATTATAGCCGTCAACGCTCAGCGCATCTGCCGCCGCATTTTCTATACCGCCGTTCTGTATACCTATATCCACGATATCTGATGTGTATTGCGGTAAGGTAAGGTCGCCCCAAGCCTGAATTATAAGCAGTACAATTATCAGCAAAACCTGCGGTATGCTGTTTTTTAGATACCCGAATATTTTGAACAAATACTATGCTCCCTTTCTCTTACTTCAGTTCAGCCGACTTTTCGTAAGCGTCCGCAAAACGCAGAATAAGCTCGATAAGCTTATCTGTATCCTCTTCGCCGAGTATCTTTGCTATATTTTCAAGTCGTGTGAATATCTCGTCATATTTTGCTTTTGCCGTTGCTTTGCCGTTTTCTGTGAGTCTGATGTATGTTACCCTTCTGTCATCCTTAAGAACGACCCTCTCAACATAGCCCTTATCCTCCAGCTTGTTGACAGTCTGGGAAAGATTCGGTCTGGTAAAATTTAGATAGCTGTTAAGCTCGCTCAGTCCGAACAGCTCGGTATCGGGTCTTTCTGCAACGATCTGTGTCATTGCCCAGAAAACGCCTGTTTCGCTTGCGTTAAGTCCATCCATTATTCTGTATTGCCTTGGCTGAGCCGAAAACTTACCAAGCGCAATTATAAGTCTCATTATTCTGTCGTCCATTTTGTTATCCTCCTGTACTCTGCAGATTTTCCCATACAATCTGCATTTAAAGCAAACCTCTTGCTTACCGAATGATAATATGTTATACTTCTTATGTTAACGGATTATAAATTTAATTAACTTCTTTGAACGGAGCAGAAATGAAAATAATTGATACCGATATAGCAATTATCGGCGGCGGCGCATCAGGACTTGTTGCAGGCGTTGCCGCCGCACGATACGGCTGTAACAATATAACCATTCTCGAAAAGCTGCCAAGGGTCGGCAAAAAAATATTATCTACCGGTAACGGAAGATGCAACCTTACAAACAGCTTCATCTCGGCAGACGACTATGACGGCGACACTGAGTTATTATCGTATATAAGCGGTGATATAGAAAATTCGGAAGAATTCTTTTCTTCCCTGGGACTGCTCTGCCGTGCAGATGATACCGGCAGAGTGTATCCTTTCAGCAACGCAGCCACATCGGTGCTTGACGCACTGCGATTTGCCGCTGATTTTGCCGGTATCGATACGATCTGCGAATATTCTGTCACAGATATAAAGAAAGCAAAAAACTGCTTTATCATAACTAACGGAGAAACAGAGGTCAGAACAAGACGCGTTATAATTGCCACCGGCGGAAAAGCCGCCCCGTCGCTCGGAACTACAGGTGACGGATATGAGCTGTGTAAAAAGCTAGGACACTCGTCAACTAAGCTATATCCTGCATTAGCCCCTATAAGAACAGATATCGGACTTGTAAAAGCGGTAAAGGGATTGCGTATTGCAGCCGATGTTTCACTGCTTGCAGACGGAAAGATAATTGACAGGCAGTCAGGAGAAGTCCAGTTCACAGACGGCGCTCTGTCAGGTATCTGCATATTCAATCTGTCGGCAACAGCCGCAAAGTATGTTGACAAAGGCGAGATATCGCTTGATACAGCACCCACGCTTGGCAAAGAAGAGCTATATAACATAATCAAAAGCTCGGCTGAAATAAGGTCTACGCTTCCTTGTGAAGAACTTCTGACAGGAATATATCACAAACGCATAGGTCAGGCTATACTGAAAAAGGTTGGTATCGTCTTTTCAAAAACCTGCGGTGAAATAACGCCAAAGGAAATATCTCTGATTTGCACTGCCGCAAAAGACAGCAGATATCCCATTAAAGGAGTATCCGACTGGAGTCTTGCGCAGATCACCTGCGGCGGTATACCGGCAAATGAAGTTTCAGATAAGCTGGAATCGCTCAAAGCAAGCGGATTATACCTTTGCGGCGAAATACTCAATATTCAGGGAAGATGCGGCGGATATAATCTCGACTGGGCATGGAAGAGCGGTTATACCGCTGGTATGAATGCAAGCCTTTCTTTATTGGAGTAAGTAATGATCAAATACAGCAATATAAAAATGCCGCTCGAACATACAACGGGCGACATAGCGACATTTATAAGCAAAAAATTAAAGCTTGAAAAGCTTAAACCGACTGACATCAAAATAATCAGACGTTCTGTTGACGCCCGTCACAAGGACGATATACATTTTGTCTATACGGTTGCTTTTCAATATGATAACGAAAACGGCATACTAAAAAAGAATACGGGAAACAAAAATGTTTCCTTATATAAAGAAACACCGTATTCTCTTCCCCGAAAAGCACAGCTATCAAATCGTCCCGTGATAATCGGCTTCGGTCCTGCGGGAATATTTGCGGCGCTGTATCTTGCACAGTGCGGAGTGCGACCGATAGTGCTTGAACGCGGTCTTGACGTAGACAGTCGCAAGGAAAAAGTACGCTTATTCTGGGAGAAAGGCATACTCGATACAGAATGCAACGTGCAGTTTGGCGAGGGCGGTGCAGGTACTTTTTCGGACGGCAAGCTCAACACAGGCGTAAACGACCCGCTGTCACGGATAGTTTTTGAAGAATTCGTCCGTCACGGCGCGCCCGAAGAAATTATGTACGACGCAAAACCTCATATAGGCACTGATAAGCTTTCAGCAACAGTTAAAAATATCAGAAACGATATTGTTTCACTCGGCGGCGATGTAATATTCGGCGCAAAATTCTGTGGCTATGATACCGAAAACGGCAGAATTAAAGCCATAAGCTATATAAAAAACGATACTGAAATTACCATCGAAACCGACAATGTGATCCTTGCCATAGGTCACAGTGCAAGAGATGTATTCTATCTTCTAAAAAACCGCAACGTTACTATGCAGGCAAAAAACTTCTCGGTAGGTGTCAGAATAGAACACAAACAATCTGATCTCGACCGCAGTATGTACGGCAATATGAGCGGGCATCCTGCGCTCCCGCCCGCCGACTATAAGCTTTCCGTACACGATGAAACAGGCAGAGGTATTTATACATTCTGTATGTGCCCGGGCGGCGTGGTTACCGCTTCTTCTTCCGAAGAAAACACGATAGTCACAAACGGTATGAGCTACTATGCCAGAAACGGTGAAAATGCAAACAGCGCCGTTCTCGTCGGCATTACCCCTGACGATTTTGATAAAGACGATATTATGGCAGGCGTTGAACTGCAACGGAAAATAGAAAAAGCCGCCTACAAAGCGGCAGGCGGCAATTATAAAGCGCCTGTTTCCTTAGTCGGCGACTTTCTCAGCAAGCGTACTTCCGAAAAATTCGGCAACGTAACCCCTTCCTACCCGATCGGCACAAAATTTGTACCGCCCGATGAATACTTACCCGATTTTGTATGCGATGCACTGAGGTTTGCATTGCCGCAGTTTGCCAAAAAAATCAGCTGTTTCGGCTTGCCCGATGCAGTTATGACAGGACCGGAAACAAGAAGTTCCTCGCCTGTGAGAATAGTAAGGGACGAAAACCTTTCGTCTGTCAGCGTGAAAGGCTTATATCCTTGCGGTGAGGGTGCAGGGTATGCTGGCGGTATCGTAACCGCCGCAATGGACGGACTGAGGTGCGCTATGGCTGTACTCGGCAGGGATTTTGCAAAGCGCTAACTGCACAGGCTTTCCATATCCTTTTTAAGCCGTTTTATAATGCGCTTTTCAAGACGTGATATATAACTCTGGGAGATCCCGATCATATCGGCGACCTCCTTTTGCGTTTTTTCGGGACGGTTGTTCAGCCCGAAACGAAGTTCCATTATCAGCTTTTCTCTTTCGTCAAGTTTTTCTACCGCTTCAAGAAGCACACGCTTTTCCGCTTCATTTTCGATGTTGACGCTTACAGTATCATCATCCGTTCCGAGAATATCCGACAAAAGCAGTTCATTGCCGTCCCAGTCAACATTAAGAGGCTCATCTATTGAAACCTCCATTTTTTGCGGATTCGTTTTTCTCAGATACATAAGTATTTCATTTTCTATGCACCTTGAGGCATAAGTAGCAAGCTTTATATTTTTCTCCACGCTGAATGTATTTACTGCCTTGATAAGCCCGATAGTTCCGATTGAAATAAGATCCTCTATTCCTATACCGGTGCTCTCGAATTTCTTGGCAATGTACACAACCAGCCGCAGGTTATGAACAATAAGCTTTTCTCTTGCCTTCTCAAAATCATTGTCAAGCATTGCAAGCGTTTTTGCTTCGTCCTCCTTGGAAAGCGGAGGAGGTAAGGTTTCTGCACCGTTTATGTAATCTATTTCACATTTTCCTACAGCTGACATACGCAGTTTTTGTATCAGTCCGCTGATAATTTCTATTACTTTCAGCATACTTTACACCTCACACAAGTATTTTCGGGTTGAATATTGCTTCATATTCCTGTCTTCCGCCTATCACTATACCGATAAGGGCGTTCACGGGATATTTATGCTGCCTTTCATCATTAATTACAACACTATCGGCTCTGAATGTGCAGATAAGTCCATCCTTACCGACCGTCGAAAACGGCATAATGCGCACACCTTTAATCATTTCAGTGCACAGCTGTGCCAAATCTTTACTGCCGTCTATCGCCATAATTGCAGGAGGTGAAACATCGGCGCACATATCACGTCTGCACACTATCACAGGCAATCCGCTGAAGCAATCGACAAGTCCGTTTCCGCTGTCGGCAAGCGCAGACAGTCTGCACTCATTTCCGTTGTTGTGAATTTCGACCGTATATTTTCTGTCGGTTCTGCCGGTTCTGTCAAGTATCAGTCTTATTATTCTCATTACCGAATAAGCGGCACAGGTGCATAAAATCACCGTCATAGCGTCTATTCCGAAATACACTGTGCCGTTTATAAAAAGCATTTTCATAGGAGCGGCAAACAGCCAAACGCAAAGCATAAGCCCTGAAAACAGGAAGTTTACAAACAGCAAAAACAAAACGCTCTTCATATACTTCAAAAATCCGCCGTACCCGAACGCTGTAAACGTTATAACGAAGCATAACGCTATTTTAAGCATTGTAAGTGTGATAACCATATCCTGCGGTATGAATATGCAAAGAGATGCCGCTCCGCCTATTCCCGCAGATATCAGCTTTCTGTACCATATAACCTTACGGTGAGTAAGCACAGATACCGCAAGTATCTGAAAATATGTAACGTACAGGTTTATAAGTATAAGCACATCAAGATAGATTACCATTTCCACGCCCCTCGTTTATTATAGGACAAAGAGAAAGAAAAAAGTGTCGGTTTGTGATAGGGATATAAAAAACAGTCCGGGAAGTTTTGTTCTTCCCGGACTGTCAGCTTGTAGAAAAAGTATGTTTTTTCAACAAAAGTGCTTGTCCTCAATCCCTATCCCCAAACCCCTTTCCCCAGGAAAGGGGCTATATTACTGGGGCTACCGCCCCTAGAC
>ERZ1035041.56-NODE-56-length-70118-cov-11.007450_pt1 | contig 70118 bp, 60 predicted proteins | sample MGYA00520684_ERZ1035041 | MGnify/ENA primary metagenome ERZ1035041 (study PRJEB33766, sample SAMN09781699) | gut metagenome | biome: gut microbiome | host: Homo sapiens | place: Madagascar | study: EMG produced TPA metagenomics assembly of the PRJNA485056 data set... | reverse complement strand
CCCCGAAGCACGATGCGGGTACCGCAACCCGACATTATCGAGCATTTTGGCAACACAGATGCCGTGCCGCAGCCGCCGGAGCGGTGGTTAAGCCGTAAGGCGGGAATTATGCGGTATTGCCTTAAAAATGGAAAGCTACTGCACTATAAAGTGGGGAACAGCAGCTGCGCGCTGAACCGCCCGCCGGGACCAAACATTTCAAAGTGGCAGTGGCAGCCGAAAGCATACCCGGTATCCCCCACATAGCCAATTATTTGGCCCTGCTGCACCACATCGCCCTGCTTGACGGCAAAAGCGCTCATGTGGGCATACAAGGTTCGGTAGCCATCCCCGTGGTCCAGAATGACATAGTTGCCATAGCTGAAAACGCTGTTGTGGTAGGTGGCCGTTACCACCGTGCCGCTTGCTGAGGCAATGATGGGGGTGCCGCGCGGCGCGGCAATATCCGCGCCCTTGTGGTTGTCGCTGCCGCCCATCCAGCGGCTTACATGCTTGTACTGCGGCACCGGCCAGATGAAGGTGTACCCGTCCAGCTCCGCTGTCATGCCCGGCGCAAGATGAGTGCCGCGGGCAGTGATCTCCGACACTGCGGGGGTCAATATATCAATATGTACCACCTCGGCGGCAGTTTGCACACCGTTCACATAGGTGATCTCCTCGGTCAGCTGCTGGGTGCCGTCAACACCCTGCTGGATGGTTTCCACCACGCCAAAGCCAAGGTCGCTGCGTTCCACCGTCTGCTGGTCATAGGGGATCGGCTCCTGATACACGCGGGTGTACACAGTTTTGACCTGTAGCAGATCGCGGCTTTGCAGCTGCTGAACGATCTCGCCATAAGGCTGCACCGAACCCGCCAGATAGATGCCATCCACCAGGCGGATCTCGTGCAGAAATGCGGTGCGCACATTGCTTTGCCTAGGGGCGCGCCAGGGCCGCTGCAGCTGGTTGAAAAAGCAGCGCAGGTGGTCGCCCTCTACCGTAACAAAAGCAAGGCTGCCATCCAGATACACTGCGGTGCCCTCCACAATGGAGCTGCCGCTGGCGCGCAGAATAGCATCCGTCAGCTGCAATTCCGTCATGGGGGTACCGCCGATGTGCAGGGTATAGGTTGGCTCCAGTACCGGCAGGGCGGCGGTATCGGAATCCGCCAGCTGCCGTGCGGCGGCAAGGCGGGCCTGGAGGTCTGCGCGGGCGGTATCAAAGTTCTGCTCGGTGGCAACGCTGCCAACCACGGTGCCGTTTACTTCCACCTGCAGGGTAAAGTGCAGGTTCAGCCCATGGGCAACCACAGCCCAAAGTATCACCCCGGCGGCGCAGGGGGCAAGCCATGGCACCAGCTGCCGCAGCGGGTGCGGCCCGGCCAGCGCGGTGCAGAATGCCTGCCCCAGCTCCAACACCGGGGCAAGCAGCAGCCAGATAAGATAAAGCGCAGCATCCCGCGCAGCGTGCGCCGCGGCGGCAGCCTTGCGGCCCAGGCAGATGAGCCAATATTCTGTTAAAAAGCCGACGGCATAAAAAATCTCGCCAGTTCTGTGCCAGCCGGGCAGCCGGCGCAGGTTGGTGCGGCGGGGTTTGCGCGGTGTTTTGTGTTGCAGTTCAGCCATAGTGTGTTTGTTTTGTACGTTAGCCGGTCAATCGACATTCACCGTTCAGTGCGGGATGTATTGCAGCGGGTCGGTGCGGGTGCCGTTGATGCGCAGCTCCAAATGCAGGTGGTAGCCGCCGTTGGCACCGCGCACATCCCCGGTGTTGCCCACATAGCCGATCACATCGCCCTTATGCACCGTCTGCCCCGCGCTGACGCAAAAGCTGGACATGTGCGCATACAGGGTGGCATAGCTGCTGCCGTCATCCGCGGTGCCGTGGTCGATCTGCACACAGTTGCCATAACTGGGCCGGGCGGATGCCGCGCTGACCACGCCATCCGCCACGGCGTAAATGAGGGTGCCGCTGGCGGCGGGCATGTCGGCCCCTGTGTGCGGCTTGTTGTATACAGCATCCGGCTCCCCAAAGTAGGTGCTGATGCGCCCCACGCTGGGCAGGGGACAGGTGAAATCCAAACTGCAATGGCGGGCGGGATCCTGGTATTTCTGGCTCTGCGCTTTTAAGTAGGCATCCAGCGCGGCGGTGGCCTGTTCATAGGCCTTGCGTTTTTCTTCGGTCACGGCGGCCTGGGCTTCGGCGGCTGCCTGCTGGCTGTCCAGTTCCGTGCTGGCCTGCTGCAAGGCCTGTTCCAGCTGGATCTGCGTCTGGGTCAGTTCATCCTGGCGCGCCTGCAGGGCTTGGGCGGCCTGTTCGGCCTGCGTTGCAGCGGCTTCGGCCTGCTGGCGTTGGGTGTCCAGAGCCTGAGCTTCCGCATCCAACTCGTCCAGCAGCTGTTTATTGTGCTCGGTCAAATCGTTCAGCACCTGCCAAAAGGTCAGCAGTTCGTACAAATCATCCGCCTGCATCAGCAGGCTGATTTCCCCGCCTTCGTTCAGCAGCTGCATGGCGGTCAGCTGCTGCTTGCAACTGTCATATCGGGCGCTGAACGCAGCTTGCTTTTCTTCCAGCGCCTTGGCCGCAGCGGTTGCTTGGTTCTGGGCTTCGGCCAGCTCGGTGCGGCTTTGCTCCAGCTGGGCCACAATGCTGCCCAGTTGGCCGCGCAGTGCGTCGGTTTGGCTTTGCAAGTCGTTGACCTGCTGGCGGGTGTCACTGGCTTGCTGCTGCATGCTGTCCAGTGTGCTGGCGGCGCTTTCATATTCGCGCTGCGCCGCGCTCACCTGGCCCTGCAAGGCAGCGGAATCCGCTGCATGGGCGGGGAATGGGTACAAAAAAAGCAGGGCTGCCGCCGCAGCTGCAGCAGCCCGTACATAGAATGTTTTCAGTTTCATTTGGTTTCTCTTATTGCGGCAGCATGGCCAGCGGGTCAACGGGGGTGCCGTTTACCAGCAGCTGGAAGTGCAGGTGGTTGCCGGTGGAACTGCCTGTGCTGCCCACATAGCCGATCACGTCCCCCTGCGCGACCCGCTGCCCCACCTGCACGGCGGGCTTGCTTTGCAGATGAGCATAGCTGGTGGCATAGTTGGCAGGGTAAGTGCCGTCATCGTTGGTAGCGGCGTTTGCACCGTGGTAGATGGTTACAAAGTAACCGTGGTCATCATCCCAGCCTGCCTGGGTCACAACGCCGCTCTGTGCAGCCTGTACCGGTGTGCCGCCCGCAGCGGCAAAATCCACGCCAAGGTGGGGCGGTGTATCGGAATCATCGGTGCGGAAGGGGGCAGAAATTGCCGTGTAGCTTTCCAACGGGCAGATAAAATCCAGCGTGGTGGTCAAATGCAGGTCCGGGGAGGTGGTGTTATCGTAAGGAATCATTGTGCGGGTATCGGTCAAGGCTCCATCCACAAACAGCTCCAGGTGCAGGTGGTTGCCGGTTGATTTGCCGGTGGAACCCACCGTGCCAAGCTGCTGGCCCTGGGTCACTGTATCGCCAGCTGCCACGCTCAGGGTATCCAGGTGGGCATACAGCGTGCGGTAACTGTGGCCGTCCGGCAGGGTGCCGTGGTCGATCACCACATGATTGCCGTAACTGTAGTGGTTGTTGGCAACCACCACCGTGCCGTTATACACTGCCAGCACCGGCGTACCTTTGGTGGCGCTGTAATCCGCTCCGCGGTGACAGTCTGATACAAAGCGGGCAATGTAATGGAAATCTGCCACCGGCCAGCCAAAAACCAGCGGCTCTGCCGTGGCCTGGGGCTGCTCCGGCTGTGCGGTGGGTTCCGCGGCGCTGTTGGTCAGCGTATCATCAGCAGGAGTGGCAGGTTCCGGCGTGGGTTCTGCCGCAGCGGAAACGGGTTCGGCCTGCGGTGTTATGGTTTCCGCCTGGGGCCGCAGGGCGCAGGCACCGCAGCCCAGCGCAACCAGCACACAGCCAAGGGCTAACAGCAGCGGGGCGGGTTTGCGGTATTTCAGCAAGTGGGCCACCCGCTTGGCCACCTGGCCCTGCCCAAAAGCGAGGGCACCGGGCATCTGGCGCACCGTGGCAAAGCGCAGAATGCTTTCGCAGTAATCCGCGCGCTCGGCAGCGGGAGCGGTGCCGATGGCGGCTTCGTCACAGGCAAGTTCCATGTATTGCTCAAATTGACGGAACGCCAGCCACGCCAGCGGGTTCCACCAGTGCAGGCAGGCGGCCAGATAGTACAGCGGCTTGGTAATGGGGTCACCCCGGCGGATGTGGGTGCGTTCATGCAGCAGTACCGCACGGCGTGGGGGACCCTGCAGGCTTTGCGGCATATAAATGCGGGGGCGCAGCACGCCAAGTGTGAACGGCGTGGCAACCGCAGCGCAGGTGTAGCAGCTATCCGGCGTTTTGCAGGCAAGGGTCACCATGCGGCGCAGGCGGCAATAGCCAGCCGCCGCGCGCACCAGTAAAACCACTACCCCGGCAGCCCAGATCGCTGCCAGTGCCACCCAGATGTTAAACATGCTGCCGGGCAGGGGAGCACTGCCTGCCGCGCCCGGCAAAGCCTGCGCCGGGAGTTCCGCGGGCACGGTGAGTGCCTGAACCACGGCGCCAGCCTGTTGAATGGGGGCCGCGCTGCCCGGCTGCCGGATGGATACCGGGATGCCGCCCGGCAGCAGAAACCGCAGCCCGACCGCCAGCCAAAGCAGGCACAACAGTTTGCTGGGTGCCCGCAGCCTGCGCAGCAGCGCGCACAACGGTAGGCAGAGCAGTACCAGCAGGCCGCCGCACATACTGGTGCCAACGGCATACAGCACAAAAGAACGGATGCTGAACATCATGGCGTTTTTCCTTTCCGTTAAGCAGTAAGCAAGCAGCATTCAGGCGTCGCTGTCCTGGCGGCGGGCGTCATCCAGCATGGCGCGGATGGCGGCGGCTTCTTCCTCGCTGATGGAGCTGGTGTTCAAAAAAGCGGCCACAAAGCGGGGCAGGCTGCCACCAAAGCTTTTTTGCACAACGGCGGCGCTTTCTTCCTGTTGAACCTGGGCCTGTTTGACCAGTGCCGTTACGGTGCCGTTTGCATTGTGTAATATACCGCGCTCACACAGCTTTTTCAGCACGGTATAGGTGGTGCTTTTCTTCCAGCCAAGGGCTTCATTTGCCAGCGCTACCAGCTGGCCGCTGCCCAACGGCTCGTTGGCCCACACCAGGCAGGCAAAGCGGTATTCGCCTTCCGCAAGGCGGTAATCCTGTTCCATTTCGGGGTGCTCCTTCTCTCATTTGGTCTATTACTATAAACCAAGTCTATAACAATAGACCAAACTTGTCAACCCCCTGTAAAAAATGTTTGCCTTGCGCGCACACAGATGGTATAATAAGCGCACTTATGAATATTATGCACAAGGGTGCCCCGCCCCTGCGCCAAGGCACCGTGCAGTGAAAAATAAAAGGAGAACTCTAATTTATGAGAACGATCCTGCTGATTGCAACCGGCGGCACCATTGCTTCGCGCCCAACGGCGGCGGGCGGGCTTGCCCCGGCTATCACCTCGCAAGAGCTGCTTTCCTGCGTGCCGGAACTGGCGGAATTCTGCCGCATTGATGCCATCCAGCTGTATAACCTGGATTCCACCAACATGGGCCCCGAACAGTGGCAGGGCATTGCCGCCGCTGTGCAGGAAAACTATGACCGCTATGATGGTTTTGTCATCACCCATGGCACGGACACGATGGGCTATACCGCCGCAGCGCTCAGCTACATGATACGCAAAAGCCCCAAGCCGGTGGTGCTGACCGGCAGCCAGAAATCGATTTATAACCGCGATACGGATGCCCGCAACAACCTGTGGCGCGCCGTGGCCTATGCCTGCCACCCGGATGCCTGGGGCGTGCAGATCGTGTTTGACAACAAGGTGATCCTTGGCACCCGCGCCCGCAAGACCCGTACCAAAAGCTTTAACGCGTTTTCCAGCATCGACTACCCCGAAACCGCCATGTTCCGGGACCGCCGCCTGATCCAGTTCCTGCAGCGCCCGGCGGATTATACCCATGCGGTGTTCAGTACCGCGCTGGACCCCAATGTGTTTGTGCTGCGGCTGGTGCCGGGCATGCGGGCGGATATTATCCCCCTGTTGGAGGGCCGTTACCGCGCTCTGGTGCTGGAAAGCTTTGGCGTGGGCGGCCTGCCCGGCGGGGATGATGGTGCCATGTTTGCCGCCGTGCGGGACTGGTGCGGCGCGGGGCACCTGGCCGTGTTCACCACCCAGGTACCGCATGAGGGCAGCGACCTTGCCGTGTATGAAGTTGGCCGCGCGGCCAAAGCCCTGCCCGGTGTGCTGGAAGCGCACGATATGACCCCCGAAGCCACCGCAGTCAAACTGATGTGGGTGCTGGGCCAGACCACCGACCGTGCCGAGGCGGAAAAGCTGTTCCTGACCCCCGTACAGTGGGATATCCTGTAAATCGTTCATTATCATATAAAAATAAAAAAACGGCGCAGAACCGGAGAAGATAACGCCCGGCTCTGCGCCGCTTTTTGATGTTATTTAGAATGTGAGCTAAGGAAACTTAAAGCAGAAATAGTATCAGATTACGTTGTGGTCCATCCACTTGTTGCTGACAAAGCGGATCATGAAGAACACGCTGCGGCAGATCCAGTCAATGAACATACCGAACCACACGCCGGTCAGCCCCATGTTGAGCTTGAGTACAAAGATGTAGCTCAAAATTACGCGGAACAGCCACATGCTGAAAATGCTCACCGTCATGGTGTAGCGGGCATCGCCGCCGCTGCGCAGGGCGTTGGGCAGGGTAAAGCTGGTGGCCCAGCAGACAACGCTGAACAAAGAGAACCAGTGCATAACGGTAACGCACATGTTGAGCGCAGTATCCGAAAGGCTGAACAGCCGTGCAATGTAAGGAATCGTAAAAAACAGGCAGGCGTTGGTGCAGAACAAACCGAGCATTGCCATCAGGATAAACATCTTGGCGTAATGCTTGGCCTGTTTTTTGTCTCCTGCGCCAAGGCAGCGGCTGACGACCGGGATCATGGCAAGGCCCATGGTGCTGCCGGGAATGTTGGCAATGCCGCTGATGGTGTTGGCCACCGCGTTGGCCGCAATGGCGGAGGTGCCCAGGGTGGAAGTCAAGCTGCTGACGCACAGCTTGCCGATCTGGAACATGCCGTTCTCCAAACCGGAGGGGATGCCGATGCCAAGGATGCGGCGGATCAGGTCGCCGTCCGGCTTCATATCCGCAATATGACGGATGCAGAGCGGGTTTTCAATTTGCTGCTGCTGCCAGAACACCCACGCCGCAGCAAACACGCGGCCCAGCAGGGTGGCCAGCGCAGCGCCCAGTACCCCCATGCCCAACCCATAAATGAACAGGGCGTTGAAGCAGATGTTGATGATGTTCATGACCAGGCTGGCCAGCATGGAAATGCGGCTGTTGCCCTGCGCACGGAACAAAGCGGCCCCGGCGTTGTAAAACCCGATAAAGGGGTAGGAGATGGCGCTGATTAAAAAGTAGGTCTGTGCAAAGTTCATCACGTCGTCATCAATGCGGCCGAACACAATGCGCAGAATGGGACGGCTGAGCACCATGATGACCAGCATGACGGTGATGGTGCTGACCGCAAGAACGGTGTACAGCTGGGCGGCGCTTTTGGCGGCTTTTTCACCATCGCGCCGGCCAAGGTACTGGCTGCTGATGACCGCGCCACCAGTTGCCAGGGCGGACAGGATCTGGATGATCAAAATATTCAGGCTGTCCACCAGGCTCACGCTGGACACAGCGGCTTCGCCCACGCCGGATACCATAAGGGTATCCGCCATGCCCATGGCTACCGACAAAAACTGCTCTGCCAGCAGCGGCAAAATCAGCCGAACCAATGCCTGACGGTTAAAAATCGGCTCCGACAGGGTGGATTCGGCGCTTTTTGTGTTGCTCATTCGTTCCCTATACTCCTTATTCGCTTTACGAAAAATTTACATGTTTATCATTATAAGACGAGAAAAGCAAAAAAGCAATATCTGTGCGAATTGAAACGATATTGTCCTTGCAAATGAGCAATTTCGTTTTCAAAAAGCAAAAAAAGAATGGATTTTGCACGGGTATCTGAAACGAAAAGCAACGATGAAAACAGCGCTTGAGCGAAATTTGCTCTGAAGGAAAAGGGAAAAGATAAAAACAAATATCGACTAATGGCAAAATCCAGCGTTAAACACCGGGCAATTTCAGTGCGGCAAGGAAACAATCTTGCAATACTGGCGCACAAAACCGGGATAAACCGCCCCGCCAGCACATAGGCTTGTGTGTGGAAGAAAATACAGGGGGAGGCAGACCGCCATGAAACAGACCCACCGCCCGCCGCGCAGCATTTACCCTGCGCAGAACCGCCACATGCGGCGGCGCACCCGTGTGCTGGCCGGGCTGGTGGCGGTTTTGTGCTTTGGCGGGCTGCTGGCCCGGCTGTTTACGCTGCAAATACTGGACCCCAGCGGTTATGCCAACCGTGCCGCGGCCCAGCAGCTGCGGGATACCACGCTGCCCGCCGCCCGCGGCGAAATTTATTCCGCCGATGGCGTTACCCTGGCCGCCAGCAAAACCTGCTGGACCATCCGGGCCTCCCCGCGGGAACTGGCGGATGAGCTGGTGCAGCCCGCCGCCAAAGCGCTGAGCGAAATTTTGGATATTGATTATGACGCTACCCTGCAAAAGCTGAGCAAGCGCACCAGCAATGACTGCCTGCTCCGCCGCCGGGTGGATGCCGATCTGGCGGACGCCGTGCGGGCCTGGTGCGCGCAGAACAACGCCCAGGGCATCCAGATTTTGCAGGATACCAAGCGCGTTTACCCGCAGGGCAACTTTATGGGCTGCCTGCTGGGCTTTACCGATGTGGATAATCAGGGCCTTTGGGGGCTGGAACTGCAATATGACGCCCAGTTGACCGGCCGGAATGGAACCATCCTGACCGCAAAAAATGCCTGGGGGTACGATATGCCCACCCATTACAGTACCCTGCAGGATGCTGTGCCGGGAAATGATATCACTCTGACCATCCGGGCGGACATCCAGCACTATCTGGAAAGTGCGCTCAGCGCCGCCGTGGCGGAGCACCATGTGGCGGCCCGTGCGGTGGGCATTGTGATGGAGGTCGATACCGGCGCGATCCTTGCCATGTCCACCAAGCCGGATTACGACCCCAACGACCCGCGCACCATCGTGGATGAAACCATCCGCCAGCAGGTGAACGCCCTGAGCGGGGAAGAACGCAGCAAAGCGTTGCAGACCGCCCAGCAGGCCCAGTGGCGCAACAAGGCAATTTCCGATTTGTATGAACCCGGAAGCGTGTTCAAGCTCATCACCTGCGCCGCCGCGCTGGATACCGGTGCCGTCACGCGGAACAGCCACTTTGTCTGCGCAGGCAAGATCAATGTGGCGGGCACAAATTTCCGCTGCGCAAACGGGCATATCCATGGCAGCGAAACCTTGGCCCAGGGGCTGGCGGTATCCTGCAACCCCTGCTTTATCCAGGTGGGGGCGCGGCTGGGCAAACAAAACTTTTGCGATTACTTTGCCGCCTTTGGCCTGCGCGCCGCAACCGGTATCGACCTGCCCGGCGAGATCAAGCGCAGCGAATACTATACTGCCGACCGCATGGGCCCGGTGGAGCTGGCTTCCTGCTCCTTCGGGCAAAGCAGCAAGGTGAGCTATCTGCAAATGATCACAGCCGTCTGCGCGGTGGTCAACGGCGGCAAGCTGATGCAGCCCCATGTGGTGCAGTCCATCCACGATGCCGAGCACAATACCGTGCAGCAGGTGCAGCCCACCGTAAAAGCGCAGGTCATCCGGCCCGAAACCAGCGCCGTCATGCGCGAATTGATGGAGGGGGTTGTGACCACCGGCACCGGCAAAAACGGTGCCGTGGCGGGCTACCGTGTGGGCGGCAAAACCGGCACCAGCCAAAAGCTGGACAGCGAGAATGAGCGCGCCCGCATTGCCAGCTTTGTGGCAGTGGCACCGATCGAAAACCCAAAAATCGCAGTCCTCATCTGCCTGGATGAACCCCACAGCTGGACCACCAGCGGCGGTGCGCTGTCCGGCCCGGTGGCGGCGGAAGTGCTGCAAAAAAGCCTGCCGCGCTTAGGCATCCAGCCCAGCTATACCGAAGCAGAGCAGGCTAAATATTTTACCACCGTGCCTGATGTGACCGGCTGGAAAGCCACAGCCGCCGCCCAAAAGCTGAGCGAGTATACCCTGACCGCGGATGTGATGGGGCAGGGCGAGCGGATCACCAGCCAGTACCCGCGGGCTGGCACCACCGTGCGGCGCGGTTCCGCCATCCAGCTGGATACTACCGGCCAGCTGGACCCCGCAGCGGACGAAGGATAACGCCGAGTGGTTGCACCCCCGCCCCATTTGCGATACAATAATATAAAGTTTATCCCAAAAAGGGGAGGGGAGCCGCTTGCCAAAGCTGCAAACAAACGGCGCAAAACAAAAACGAACCACCTATATGATACTGCTGCTCTGGGCGGCGGTCTGCTTTGCCCTGCTGGTGGTGGACTGGTGCTGCTGGGCACCCAACCGGCTGGACGCCGACATGGCGTCCGAACAGCTGCTTGCCAACCTGCTGGCGCAGGAGGGCGGCGTGATGAGCACCAACTGGTACTATTCCACTGAGCTGCGGGTGCTCAACACCCAGCTGGTCATGGCACCGCTGTTCCGGCTGTTCACCAGCTGGCATACTGTGCGCGTGGTGGGCAGCGTGGTGCTGATCCTTTTGTATCTCGCGGCGTGGTTCTGGTTCGGGCGCAGTGCAAAGCTCAAGTACAGCGGCCTGCTGGGGGCCGGGCTGCTGGTGCTGCCTTATGGCGCGCTGTACCGCCAGTATGTGCTGGAGGGCCTTTACTATATTCCGCACATTGCCATCAGCTTTGTGGTGCTGGGGTGCGCGGTGCGCATTCTGCGCGGAGGGTGGCAGCTGGCCCCGGCGGCGGGCATGGTGCTGTTCAGCTTTGCGGCGGCACTGGGCGGGCCGCGGCAGCTGTTCATCTTGAACATTCCGCTTACCGTGGCGGCAGCGCTGCTCTGCTGGCTGGATGCTCCGCCTGCGGATACCCTGCGCCAAAAGCTGGCCAATGCCTGGCGCACCCCCGGCGGGGCGCTGCTGGTGCCCACCCTTGCGGCGGATGCTGCCGCGCTGGCGGGGTATGTGGTCAACGCAAAGGTGCTGGCGGAAAAATATCACTTCCAGGACCAGGGGTATGTGGCATTTACTGGGCTGAACCTGGACCGCCTGCAATGGTTTGTCAACGCGCTGCTGGCTTCCTTTGGCTGGCAGGAGGGCAAAGTGTTTTCTCTGGCCGCGCTGTTTAACCTTGCGGCTGCGGCGCTGATCCTTTTCTGCTTTGTGTTTTCTGTTCGGTTGGTGCGCGGTAAAGCACGCTACCCGCTGGGGCACCGGCTGATGGGAGCATTTTTCCTGGCCGGGGCCGTCTGCTTTGCACTGCTGTACGGCCTGACCAACAGCGGCCATTCGGACCGCTACCTGCTGCCGCTGGCAATTTTATTTGTACCGCTGCTGGAAATCATGCTGGCGGACTGCACCCCCCGGCACCGCCCGGATGCCCGTGGTCTGACGGCCCTGATGGCGGCGATATTGCTGCTGCGCGCCGGAACAGACTACCGCGCAGCGGCAGTGGCAACCAACCCCAACCAAGGGGCGGCACAGTTCCTGGTGCAGAACGGCTACCGGGACGGGTACGCTTCTTTTTGGGACGGTAATGTGATGACCGAGTTGACGGACGGCACCCTGAACGTGTGGACCCTGACCCCAAACAGTGTGCCGGAGCTGCGCCCCTGGCTGCAGGTCACCAGCCATCTGCAAACCCCTCCGCAGGGTAAAATTTTCTTTGTTATCTCCAAATGGGAAGCATACGGCGAGCGCCAGCCCACTACCCAGGCCCTTGCCGATGCCATGCCGGAGGATGCGCTGATCTATGAGGATGAAACCGTAAAGATTTACGGTTTCGCCAGCGATGAAGCCATGCGCCAGGCGTGCGGATTTGCGGCATTCCCATAAAAAATAAGCCGTCACAAACTTTTCACAATTTTCTTTGAAAATAATTACATCCCGCTGGTTGACAAACCGGCGGGACTTGTTTATAATCATACTGTTTCAAATCAAACTGTTTCAATTCAAACAATTAACAATCAAACGAATTGGAAAGTGAGGTGATCCAAACGAAGAACCGCAACCAACAGGATGACCACGGCTTTGTGCATGTGGGCCGCACCTTAAACTATGCCGCGCGGGAAATTTCCTGCGCGCTGGATGCGTACATCAGCACCAGGGTCAGCCCGGAGCTGACCGGTATGCGCGGCATGGTGCTGGGGTTTTTGATGCAGGAAACGGAAAGCGGCAAGCAAATCTACCAGCGTGATCTGGAAGCCCGGTTCCACACCAACCGTTCCAGCATTACCACCATGCTGCAGGGCATGGAGCAGTCCGGCTTTATCACGCGGGAAGTTGTCGCCAAAGACGCCCGGCTCAAAAGCCTGGTTCCGACCGAGAAAGGCCGCCAATGCGCCGCCGCCATCCACCAGTGCATTTCGGATTTTGAGCATGACCTGCAAAACGGGGTCAGCGCGCAGGAACTGGAAGCTATCCAGGGCACCCTGCATAAGCTGATTGAAAATGCAAAAGCCATCCGCGGCAAAAATTAAGGCGTATCTGAAAAGTCAAAAATTTGGTCTATTTCTATAAGCGCAACCGGATTTTGCGTTAAAAAGCCTTGGGATCCATAAAGGATTCCTGCGGCTCCTTGCCTTAAATCCTGCTTGTGTTTGCGAAATATCCGTTATTTTCTTTGTTTTCAGACACACCCCAAAGTGTTCCGCAATGCTTTGGCTTAAGAAGTTCAGGCGCTGCCCCCGGGCAGCCAAACAGGAGATACCATATGTTTAAGACACTTTACAAAGAAACAGAGGGGTTCCGGCTGGTTTCCATCCTGACCCCTTTGTGCATGATCGGCGAAGTGGTGATGGAAATGATCATCCCCAAGCTGATGTCCTCCATCATTGATGATGGCGTTACCGCCGGCAATCTTTCCCACATTTACCGCATTGGCGGCTGGATGATCGTGGCAGCGGCCTTTGGCCTGCTGTTCGGCGTGCTGGGCGGTGTGTTTGGTGCGCGTGCTTCCACCGGTTACGCCCGCAATCTGCGCCGCTCCATGTACCGCAATATCCAAACGTTCAGCTTTGCCAATATCGATAAATATTCCACCGCCGGTCTGGTCACCCGTATGACCACCGACGTGACCAACATCCAGAACGCTTACCAGATGATTTTGCGTATGGCCATCCGTGCGCCGTCCAGCATGGTCATTGCCATGATCATGGCGTTCACCATCAACGCCAAGCTGGCTTCCATCTATCTGGTGGCGGTCATCATTCTGGGCGGCTGCCTGGTGCTCATCATGTCCCGCGCCAGCAACTACTTCTCTGCCGCATTCAAAAAGTACGATGACCTGAACGAGAGCGTGCAGGAAAATGTTTCCGCCATCCGCGTGGTCAAAGCGTATGTGCGCGAAGATTACGAGAGTGAAAAGTTCAAAAAGGCATCCGGCAATGTGCAGGATCTGCTGCTGCGTGCTGAAAAAGTTCTTTCCTTCAATTCTCCGCTGATGATGGCCACCGTTTACACCTGCATCCTGCTGATTTCCTGGCTGGGGACCCGCATGATCGTGCTGTCCGGTGCTACCAGCTTTACCACCGGCGAGCTGATGAGCATGCTGACCTACTGCACCAACATCCTGACCAGCCTGATGATGCTGTCCATGGTGTTCATCATGATCTCCATGTCCGCCGCTTCCGCCAAGCGTGTGGCTGAAGTGCTGGAAGAAGAAAGCACCCTGTCCAACGGCGAAAACCCGGTTATGGAAGTCAAGAACGGCGCTGTCCGCTTTGATCATGTCTGCTTCCGCTATAAGGCCGAGGGCCGCGATGTGCTGTCTGATATCAACCTGAACATCCGTTCCGGCGAGACCATCGGCATCATCGGCGGCACCGGCAGCGCAAAAACCAGTCTGGTGCAGCTGCTGCCCCGCCTGTATGATACCACCGCCGGTCATGTGTACATTGGCGGCGTGGATGTGCGTGATTACGACCTGGAGACCCTGCGCAACAGCGTTGCCATGGTGCTGCAGAAAAACGAACTGTTCAGCGGCACCATTGCCGAAAACCTGCGCTGGGGCAATAAGGATGCCACCGATGCCGAGATCGAGGATGCCTGCAAGCAGGCATGCGCCGATGAATTTATTGAGCGTTTCCCCGATAAATACAACACCCACATTGACCAGGGCGGTGCTAACGTTTCCGGCGGCCAGAAGCAGCGTCTTTGCATTGCCCGTGCTCTGCTGAAAAAGCCCCGCATCCTGATTCTGGACGACTCTACCTCCGCCGTTGATACCGGCACCGACGCCAAGATCCGCAAGAGCTTTGCCGAAAAGATCCCCGGCACCACGGTGTTCATCATTGCCCAGCGTATTTCCAGCGTGGAAAACGCCGATCATGTGATCGTGCTGGACAACGGCAAGATCAGCGGCTACGGCACCCCGGCCGAAATGCTGGCCACCAACCCCATCTATCAGGAAGTTTATAACAGCCAGACCAAAGGCTCCGGCGACTTTGACGAAAAGGGAGGCGATAACAATGGCTGAGCAGAAAGCAAAAGTGGTTAAGGTTGGCCGCGGCGGCCCCCGCGGCCCGCGTCCCAAAGTCCAAAACCCCGGCAAGATCTTCATGCGCATCCTGCGCTATGTGATGGAATGCTACCGCATTCAGGTCGTTGCGGTCGTCATCTGCATTTTTGTCAGCGTGTTTGCCAATGTGCAGGGCACTTTGTTCATGCAGACCTTGATCGATGGCTACATCCTGCCCCTGCTGAAAGAGCAGAGCAGTGATTTTTCCGGCCTGGCCCATGCCATCGCCCGCACGGCAGGCTTTTACGGCATCGGCATTGTTGCCGCCTTTGCCCAGGCCCGTATGATGGCTTACGTTACCCAGGGCACCCTGAAGCGCCTGCGCGATGAAATGTTTACCCATATGCAGACGCTGCCCATCAAATACTTTGACCGCAACGCCCACGGCGATATCATGTCGCTGTATACCAACGATATTGATACCCTGCGCCAGATGATCAGCCAGAGCATGCCGCAGCTGCTGAACAGCGCTATTACCGTTGTCAGCGTGCTGGTTTCCATGGTTGTACTCAGCGTGCCGCTGACGGTACTCACCCTGGTCATGGTCGGGATTATGCTGCTGGTCACCAAGTATCTTACCACCAACTCTTCCAAGTACTTTGTTTCCCAGCAGCGTGATATTGGTGCGGTGAACGGCTACATTGAAGAGATGATGAACGGCCAGAAGGTCGTTAAGGTGTTCTGCCACGAGGAAGAAGCCATTGAGCAGTTTGATAAGCTCAATGACCAGCTGTTTGAAAGCGCGGATAAGGCCAACCGTTACTCCAACCTCGGCGGTCCGGCTAACACCCAGCTGGGCAACCTTTCCTATGTGTTCTGCGCCATGATCGGCGGTGCGCTGGCTCTGTCCGGCATGACAGGCCTGACCCTGGGCAAGCTGGCCAGCTTTTTGACCTTCAACCGCACCCTGAACATGCCCATCAGCCAGATCTCCATGCAGTTCAACGCCATCATCATGGCTCTGGCCGGCGGCCAGCGTATCTTTGACCTGCTGGACGAAAAGCCGGAAGTGGACGAGGGCAAGGTCATGCTGGTCAACGCCAAACGCCTGCCGGATGATTCTGTGACCGAAACCAAGGAGCGCACCAACCTGTGGGCCTGGAAGCGTGTGAACGCCGATGGCAGCGCAGACTACCGTGAACTGAAGGGAGATATCGTCTTTAAGGATGTAGACTTTGGCTATGATCCGGGCAAGATCGTCCTGCATGATATCAACCTGTATGGCCGTCCGGGCCAGAAAATCGCCTTCGTCGGTTCCACCGGCGCAGGCAAAACCACCATCACCAACCTCATCAACCGCTTCTATGATATCCAGAAGGGCACCATTGAGTATGACGGCATTGATGTGACCCATATCCATAAAGACGACCTGCGCGCATCCTTAGGCATTGTTCTGCAGGATACCCACCTGTTTACCGGTACGGTTATGGATAACATCCGCTATGGCCGCCTGGATGCAACGGACGAGGAATGCCGCGCCGCCGCCAAGCTGGCCAACGCCGATGAGTTCATCCGCCACCTGCCGGATGGCTATAACACCACGCTGACCGGCGATGGCACCAACCTGAGCCAGGGCCAGCGCCAGCTGCTTGCCATTGCCCGTGCCGCTGTTGCGGACCCGCCGGTGCTGATTCTGGACGAAGCAACCTCCAGCATTGATACCCGCACCGAGCGCCTGGTGCAGCAGGGCATGGACGGCCTGATGTATGGCCGCACCACCTTTGTTATCGCCCACCGCCTTTCCACCGTGCGCAACTCGGACTGCATCATGGTGCTGGAACAGGGCCGCATTATTGAGCGCGGCACCCACGATGAGCTGATTGCCCAAAAGGGCCGTTACTACCGCCTGTACACCGGCAATTTTGCGGAAAACTCCTGAAATAGCCTTTCTGCCGGATAAGCGCGCAACAAAAGCGCAACCGGCATAAAAACGGAAAATCCCCATAAAAATACCGGGAAGGATTCCACCCTTCCCGGCGTTTTTGTGTAAAATGCCGTCACGGCGCACAAAACTTGACGATGTGGGAATAATTGGCTATAATAAGGAGGAAGACAAGGAGGCTGAACCAACACAGCACTCCTTTTTATATAGATGACGCTTTGGAGGGGGGCTGCGCAGAACACTGCCAGCCGCAGGCGTACAAAACTGACCAACCAACACGATAAACTGAGAGGAGAGCTTATACATGGCTACCAAGAAAATTGCTCAGACCGTTATTACTGAGGATAAGTTTTATACCATCGCCGCTGCAAACGGCAAGGTTGTTGAAGTAAAGGATTATAACACCGAGAACGGCGCTCAGATCCAGCTGTGGGATAATGCCAACGCCGAATGGCAGCAGTGGAGCTTTGTGCGCGCCGGCGAGGGCGTGTACCGCATCAAGAACCGTTTCACCGGCAAGATGATGGACCTGGATTGCTCCGGCGTGACCGATGGCACCCATGTTCACCAGTGGGAAGGCGCTAACGCTTCCAGCCAGCTGTGGATCGTGGAGCCCGCCAATGATGGCCGCGTAAAGATCAAGTCCAACCTGGCCGGCAAGTGCCTGGACCTGGTCAACATGAACACCGAAAACGGTGCAGTCCTGCAGATCTGGGCCGATGTGAACGGCGATAACCAGTACTGGACCATCAACGAAGTGACCCGCAAGCCCAAGACCAGCGCCAAGGCTACCGCCGCTAAAGCAAAGGCTGAAGTGAAGGCTGCCGCTGAAAGCGCTGCCAAGACCGTTGACGCCGCTGCCAAGGCTGCTGCCGAAGTTGCTACCGAGGTTGTTGACGCCGTGAAGGCTTCTGCCGATAAGCCGGTTGCCGAAACCGCCGCTGAGGTTGTTAAGACCGCCAAGAAGGCCGCCTGCAAGACCAGCACCAAAAAGGCCGCCGAGGCTGCTGTGACCACCGCAAAGAAGGCAGCCGAGGCTGCCACTGCCGTTGCTGCCGTGGCCACCGACGCTGTCAAGGAAGTTGCTGAAAAGCCCGCCGTTAAGGCCGCTGCCGATGAAGCTGTGAAGGCTGTAAAAGAAGTTGCCGAAAAGCCCGCTGTCAAGGCTGCTGTGAAAGCTGCCGACAAGGCCGTGAAGGAAGTTGCCGAGAAGCCTGCTGTCAAGGCTGCCGCCAAGGCCGCTGACGAAGCCGTTAAGACCGTTGTGGAAGCTGCAAAGCCGGTTGTTGAGGCTGCTAAGCCTGCTGTAAAGGGCAAAAACTCCCGCAAAAAGCGCAGCAGAAAGTAATTTGTTGAATACCCCCTGATAAAAAGTAAGTCTCGCCCGCAGCACCCCTCGCTGCCGAGCGGGACTTTTTTGTGCAGGATCAATCCCAAAGAAAACTGCCCGTATCACTCCGGCCAAAAACCGGAAAGGATGCGGGCAGCTGTTTTATCAGAATAACGGAAATAAGAGAAAGCCAAATTTTACAGGAAGCTCTGGATCAAGGTTTTCAGGCCGATCAAAATCAGCACAAGGCCGCCAATGCGCTCCGAAACGGCGCGGTACTTATCGCCAAACACGGCACCAACCTTAACGCCGATGGCAGACAGGGTAAAGGTGGTGCAGCCGATCAGCAGGGCAGCAACCACAATGTTGGCTTCCATTGCGGCAAAGCCAACGCCAACGGCAAAGGCGTCAATGGAGGTTGCAACGGCCAGCGGCAGCATGGCTTTGGCGGAAAAATCGTTGTCCACAGTTTCATCGCCGCCGAAGCTTTCCCGCACCATGTTTACGCCGATCACAGCCAGCAGGATAAAGGCAACCCAAGGGCCAACGCTGTTGAGCAGGTGCTCGAACCGGGAACCGAGGAAGTAGCCAAAGGACGGCATAATGGCCTGGAACGCGCCGAACCAGGCACCGCAGATCAGCGCGTGGGACAGCTGTACTTTGCGCACCGAAAGCCCCTTGCAGATGGAAACCGCAAACGCATCCATCGAAAGGCTGATGCCGATCATGATCAAGTCAAACAAACTCATATCCAAATACCTCCAAATCAAGGCAATACCGCATAATTCTAAGTGTCGATACGGCGAGCGAGGTGCGGCAGATGCTAAGCCAAAAGCGCAGATAATACTGGATGTCTTATCGAGCATTTTGGCAACGCAGATGCCGTGCCGCAGCTGCCGGAGCGGTGCTTAAGCCGCAAGGCGGGAATTGTGCGGTGTTGCCTCAAATCCAAGGGCAGAGCCGGGCAAACAAAAAAGACCTATCCGCCCAGCACCTGCACACAGCATGCAGGTGAACCCTGTGCGGATAAGTCTCGTCATTTCAAGTAGTGCCAGAGCCTTTGCTGTTAGCTCATTGTGTTGGCAAAACTGCACGGCTGCTCTTGCCCAATGCCGCGCCGACTACTCCCTTATTGCCTGAATAGTGTACCATGCGGAAAATTTGTTGTCAATGCGTTAGTTATTGCTAACTGCTAAAATCCCGGTCATTTCCTGGGTTTTGCCACAAAAATGGGTGTGCTGCACCGCAAAATCAGCCCTGCTGCGCTCCAAAGAGCAATGCAGGCAGAAATAACCGGAATCTTTACCGCCCCCTTGCGCAATGGCGGCTGATAGGGTAAAATAAAAAGACGAAAAAACAAAGGCAACACCGCACAATTCCCGTCTTACGGCTTAAGCACCGCTTCGGCGGCTGCGGCACGGCATCTGCGTTGCCAAAATGCTCGATAATGTCGGGTTGCGGTACCCGCATCGTGCTTCGGGGACAAAAGCCCCTCGCACTCTGCGACCGCTGCCCCTGCTTCGGTTCGCTGTTTCCGCCACTGGCGGCGCTCACCTTTGCAGCATCCAGTATTATCTGCGCTTTTGGCTTAGCAGCTGCCGCATCTCGCTCGCCGTATCGGCACTTAGAATTATGCGGTATTGCCCAAAGAAACAGGGGATATTATGCAATACAAAGTTCTGGCACTGGATCTGGATGGCACACTGACCAACAATGCCAAAGTCATTACCCCACGCACCAAAGCTGCCCTGCAGGCAGCGGCGGACCGCGGCGTGCGCATTGTGCTGGCCAGCGGCCGCCCCACCGTGGGCATTGAGCCGCTTGCCAAAGAGCTGGAGCTGGACCGCCGCGGCGGCTGCATCCTGAGCTACAACGGCGGTAAGATCATTGACTGCAAAACCGGCGAAACGCTGGTGCAGCATGAGTTCCCGCCGGAGCTGATCGACCCGGTGTGCACCTTTGCCCGCTACTGGAACGTGATGCCGCTGACCTATGATGCCAAAGGCATTGTGACCGAGGATGCCGCCAACCCCTATGTTGGCGAGGAAGCCCGCATCAACAAAATCCCGGCCCGCCAGGTGGAAAATCTGCCCGCCGAGATCCAGTGGCCCATCAACAAGCTGCTGCTGGTTGGCGACCCTGTGGATATGCCCCATGTGGAGGAGCTGATGCAGCAAAAGTTTGCGGGCAAGCTTTCCATCTACCGCTCGGCGCCGTTCTTTATTGAAACGATGCCCCTGGGGGTGGAAAAATCCGCCTCGCTGGCGCTGCTGCTGAAAAACATGGGCCTTGGCCCCGAAAACCTGATGGCCTGCGGCGATGGCTGGAACGACCTGCCCATGATCCGCTATGCGGGCATGGGCGTTGCCATGGGCAATGCTGTGCCGGAAGTAAAACAGGCAGCCAAATACGTCACCGCAGATAATGAGCATGACGGGGTAGGGCTGGCCGTTGAAAAATTTATCTTGGAGGACCCGCAGTGAACCTGATCGTTTTTGACTTGGAATGGAACATGGGCAATGCGCCCAAAACCTTTAATTATCATGGGGCGGAGCTGACCCTGCGGGGTGAGATCATCCAGATCGGTGCAGTGCGGGTGGACGAGAATGGCGATGTACTGGATACCTTTGAGATGACCCTGCGACCCCGCATTTTCCGCAAGCTGCATTGGCGCATTGCGGAGGTGACTGGCCTGAGCCAGGGCGATCTGGAAGCCGGGGTGCCCATTGCCGAAGGCCTGCGGCGGTTCCAGGAATGGGCCGGCCCCGATGCCGAATTTGCCGAGTGGGGTCTGGACGATGTGCCGGTGCTGAAACAGAACCTGTTCCTTTATAATATGGACGAAAGCTGGCCCAGCCGCTGGTATGACCTGCAGCAGATCTTTTTGAAAAATTTCCCCCGCGGGGAAGGCGAGGGCCTGACGCTGGAAAGCGTGGTGGACCGCCTTGGCATTGAGCATGACGGCGATTTCCACAATGCGCTGGACGATGCCCTGTACACCACAAAAATCTGCCGCCGCCTGCCGCTGGCCCAGGGCATTGCCGAATACCCGGACCCTGCCGCCCAGCTGACAGCCGCCCTGCTGAACAATACCGATACCGAAACGTACGATATCCAAACCTACTTTGACCGCCTGGACCACGATGCCTACAAAAATGACCCTGCGCTGTATCAGGTGGGGTGCCCGTTCTGCGGCAAGCCGCTGGTGCTGAACGATATCTGGCTCAAGCGCGGCAACACCGGTTATTATACCGAAGCCACCTGCCCGGACCACGGCCCGTGGTTCCTGCGCTTTAAGCTGAACCGCCGCGACGGCCTGCATTGGAACTTTGCCCGCTGCATTGAGACCGTGCGCCCCGAAAGCTATGCCCGCTATAAAAAACTGGAAAAATCCCAGCGCGAGCGCATCCGCATGAAAACGGAACGTGCTGGAAAGAAAACCCAGGAATAAACCAAAAGAATCTCCCTGCTTCATTGTGCAGTTTGTTTGCACATGGGGCGGGGAGATTTTTTGAATGAATCATGAATAAAGAATCATTGTGGTGGGCGCTGTTTACTTACTTCATTTTGCCGATGTAGACGAGGTAGGAGTAGAGGTAGATCCAGACGGAGCCGCCAAAGACAACGGCCAGCAGCAGGATCATGGTGGCGACATCGCCCAAAATGGTGGCCAGCAGTGAAATTACAATCAAAGCAGCACCCATAACAACAAACACAATGCCGCCCATGCGCTGGGTGCGGTTCCAGTTGTGTTCGTTGTTCAGCGCCCAGGGAGTTTTGCAGCCGAACATATAGTTCTGCTTGATGCGCGGCATATAGTTGCCCAAAAAGATGAACAGCACCCCGCAGCCGCCGCAGACCAGAATACCGACCAGGCTGCTGCCCTCCGGAATCAAGCCGAACACGCTCAGCTCCGAAAACCAGCTCATAGCTGACATAAATATTGTAAGGGCAGTGAGGGAGGCGTTCCAGACACCCTTGAACTTTTCATAATTCTGGCGCTTGGGGTCAATGCGGGGCAGCGCTGCCATCAAAATCAGCATCAGGGCGGGCAGGGCTGCCATAATCAACACAGTGGATTTTGGTCCCCAGCCGTTGACCTGGCCGTCCGCGCCCCAGTGGGTGGGCACAACATCCGGCAGGGAGCCATAAAAGCAGAGGTGCGCCGCAAAGTTGATGGCGCAAAAAATCAGCAACCCCCAAAACAGTTTATTTCGTTTCATCATCAGGTCCACCTTTCACAAAGCCAAAATCGAAAAACCACTTAACAGCTTCCTGGAACACGGTCAGGTTCAGGCAGTACACAATGTTCTGGCCGCGGCGCTCATCCGTTACCAGCCCGGCATTTTTCAAAATGTTCAGGTGGTGGCTTACGGATGGCTTTGCCATATCAAAGTGCGCAGCAATATCACCGGCACTCATCTCGCCTTCGCTCAACAGTTCCAGAATGCGCCGCCGGGTGGGGTCCCCCAAAGCCTTAAACGCATCGCCTACCATGGGTCAGCTTTCCTCCTTATCTGATAACGTCTGCTGTTCCGGTTCTTGCAATGCACAATACTGCTTTTTGGCGTAAGCCGCGCAGCCCAGGCAGAGCACCAGCAGCAGTGCTTCCACCAGCCAGGTACTGTGCAGCACGCCGCACTGGAATAAAGCGGCGGGAACATCGAACAGCGCATGCAGCGCCACCGCCAATCCCAGATACCCGGCCTTGCGCTGCCGGACAGCCCGGAATACAACCACCGAGAGGGAAATGTGCAGCGTCATGGCAATCGCGCGTTCAGCCAGCCCCAGCAGCAGGTTGGCGGCCCCAAAGCTGGCAACGGCGGCGATCTGTGCCTGTACCTGGTCCAGCTGCACGCCGGTCAGCCCATTGGTTATGGTTTCAATGCTGCCGCTGTTGACAAGCTGCGCAATCGCAATATTATTGATGGCGGTGAGCCCCAGAACCAAGATTGCCTCGATCCCGCCGTGGCCGATGCCATAGGTTACGGCGTCCCGCCGGTTGGTATAGCGCTTGAGCAGAAAGCGAAACGCAAGATAGCGCCCGACTTCCTCAAACACGCCCGCCAGCAGGCAGCCGATCAGGGTGTAAGCCCACGCATGGGTCAGCACATACTGCGAAACGCCGGTGCCGCCGCCAAAGAAAATGGCCTTGGGCACACCTTCCAGTACCTGGGCGAAAACAACGAAGGTCACCGCGCCGACAACAGCAGGAAACAGCTTTGCACCCCGGCAGAATTTGAACTTCCATACCAAAAGAACCAGAACCGGCAGCCCGATACCGGCTGCGGCGGCCAAGGCGCTCCACAAAATGGTCTGCAAAGAAATTATCGTGCTCATACCATATACCCTTTCAGAAAATCACAAGAATTATATATTTAGATAAGCGTCTAAATATTATGGCCCTAATATACCACCCGCACACGGCTTTGTCAAGCGGGCACGGGTGGTACGGTTAAAATCAGGGGGTAGCCAAACAGCTTGGGCAGCTTAGGCAACGTTGTCGATCTGGTTCTGCATCACAATATCATGCAGAATGTTGGTTTTCACGTAGTTTTCGCCGTAAGCGTTCACATAGCTGGTCATATCGGTGGAGCCAAAGTAGCGGGAGAACTCAGCGTTCAGAATGTCGGTATCGCATACAATGTTGTTTTTCTCCGCCAAAGCCTGCATGATCAGGATCTGCTTGATCATGTTCTGCTTGGAGCTTTCGCTGCTTTCCAGGTATTCATCCACACTGCTGTAACCGGCCTGGCTCAGCATGGCCTCCAGCGAAACGCCGCGCATCTGGGCGTACAGGTACGGCTGGTACAGCACGGTATTGGTGAAATACTGCTGCACATCTTCGGGCAGGGTATCGGTATTGACTTCGGCAGCATCGTACAGCTGGCCGTACAGCTCATTGGCTTCCTGATTGAACAGCAGGCTGTTGCTGACAAAAGTTTTCAGCTCAGCCACATTGTTCATGCCCATGGACTCGGCCAGGTTGCTGCTGACCCAATCATCAGTCAGGTCGGGGGTCACATCCTCGTTGATGTAGTTCAGCGTGGTGGCGAACACTGCGTCCTTGCCGGCCAGGTTGGTGGCCTGGTAGTCATCCGGGAAGGTGACATTCACATCAAAGGTTTCGCCGGGCATGTGGCCAACGATCTGATCCTCGAAGCCGTCAATAAAGGTGCCGCTGCCCAGGGTCAGATCATAATCGCTGCCGGTGCCGCCGTCAAAGGCAACGCCGTCAATGGAACCGGCAAAGTCAATGTTCACAGTGTCACCGTTTTCGGCGGCGCGGTTGGTGATTTCGTTGGTGGTCTTATAGTTGGAAAGAATGTTGTTGGAAATGTAATTGTCAATATCACTGTCGCTCACGGTGGTGGCATCGTCCGAAAGGGTAAAGCTCTCAGTATCCGGCAGCGTGACGTAATCCAGCGCGGTGATGCCTTTCAAGTAGCCGTTCTCGTCATAGGCATCACTGAAAGAAAAATCAGCCAGATAAGAATAATCATCGGCGGCGCTTTCTGCGGTAGCGTCGTCAGGAACAGTGCTTTCACTGGCAGCTTCGCTGGAAGCTGCGCTCTCGGCGGTTGCTTCGCTGGAGGATGCGCTGGAACTGCAGGCAGTCAGGCCAAAAACCATGCCGCATGCCAGCAGGCTGGCAGCAGCGCGGGTCAGGTTGGTGTTTTTCATGGGTTGTCTCCTGTCTTTTTTGAAAAAATACATCGCGTACCGCAGCAGGGAAAAATACCCCCGTCAAAAGCGGATACTTTTCTATTATACAGCTTTTTTGCAAAAAGTACAGCCCTGCATTCACAAAAGGGAAGCGGGTGTGTTATAATACCCGTGGCAGAGCACCAATGCTCTGCCATGGGCGGCAGACCTGTTGCCCGGATATCCTTATATAAGGAAAGGAACAGAACCCTATGGAAAAAGAAAAAATCGCGCGCATCAATGCGCTGGCTCATAAAGCAAAAACTTCTGGCCTGACGGAAGCCGAACTGGCGGAGCGTGACGCCCTGCGGCAGGAATACCTGGCCGATATCCGCGCATCCATGATTGACCAGCTGGAGCACACCACGGTGATTGAGCCGGACGGCACCCGCCGCAAGCTGCAGGTGCGCCACTGATCCCCTGTTCAAAGTGGCGGCCCGGCTGGCGCGGGGCTGTGTGGTTTGCACAAAATTGTGCCGGGGTATTGGAATTTGCAAGCGGGTTTGCTATAATATAGCTGGCGGCGAATCCCGGCTACAAGAAATCAGTCAGCCACCCGGCAGACTGAACGGAAAAGGCTGTACATTTTGCCAAAGCGAGGTTATTTTTCATGCTTACTGCAATTACCGGTATCAACTGGGGCGACGAGGGCAAGGGCCGTATGGTGGACCTGCTCTGCCGCGATTATGACATCGTTGCCCGTTACCAGGGCGGCGACAACGCCGGCCACACCGTCAAAAACGAGCGCGGCAAGTTCGTGCTGAACCTGGTGCCCTCCGGCATCCTGCACCCCAGCATTGTCTGCGTTATGGGCGGCGGTATGGTCATTGACCCGGAACATCTCGAAAAAGAGATCGCCGACCTGCGCGAACAGGGTGTTGAGATTACCCCGGACAACCTGAAAATTTCTGACCGTGCTACCATCACCATGCCGTTCCATGTGGAGCAGGATGGCCTGGAGGAGGCCCGCCTTGCCAAAACGGGCGCACAGTTTGGTTCCACCAAGCGCGGCATTGCTTACACCTATGGTGATAAGTACATGAAGAAAACCCTGCGCATGGGCGATTTGGTCCACATGGATGCCGGTGTGCGCAAGCGCCTGGAAACCCTGGTGGAATCCAAGAACCTGACCATGGTCAACATTTATAACCAGAAGCCTGTCAGCGTGGACGATATGTGGAACTGGTGCAAGCACTTCCAGGAAGTGTTCGGCGCTTACATCTGCGATGTCGGCCAGTATCTGGCAGATGCTGACGATGCCGGCAAGAAGATCATGTTTGAGGCCCAGCTGGGCGCCCTGCGTGATATCGACTACGGCATTTACCCCTACACCACTTCCTCCAACACCATCGGCGCTTATGCACCCATCGGCGCTGGCATCCCCGGCCGCAAGCTGAACAAGTCCATCGGCATCATGAAGGCTTATTCTTCCTGCGTGGGCGACGGCCCCTTTACCACCGAGCTGGCTATGACCGAGGAAGAAAAGCACCTGCTGCGTGAAGCCGGCCATGAATACGGCGCTGCCACCGGCCGCCCGCGCCGCGTTGGCCCGTTTGATGTGGTTGCTTCCCGTTACGGCGTTCAGTGCCAGGGCTGTGACGAGCTGGCCCTGACCCTGTTTGACGTTCTGGACTACATGGAAGAAGTTCCCGTTGTTGCCCAGTACAAGCTGGCTGACGGCACTGTGACCGACCGCTTCCCGACCGGCAAGACTTTGGACGATGCACAGCCGGTTATCGTCAAGCTGCCGGGCTGGCACTGCGATATCACCTCTGTGCGCAAGTACGAGGACCTGCCGGAAGCTGCCCGCGGCTATGTGGAATATCTGGAAAAGGCCGTTGGCTGCAAGATCAAGTATATCTCCGTTGGCCCGGAGCGCGATGCCTGCATCATTCGTGACTGATCTGCATAGGGTGTATCTGAAAGTCGAAAATATCGTCTATTTCTACAAACACAGCGGGATTTTGCGTTAAAAAGCCTTGGAATCCACAAAGGATTCCTGCGGCTCTTTGCCTTACATCCTGCTTGTGTTTACGAAATATCCGTCATTTTCTTTGTTTTCAGATACACCTTAAGATGGTCAGCAGGAACGCTGCTTGAACCTGAAATGATAAATGGCGGACCCCCATCGGTCCGCCATTTTTGTAAATTATCTGTCTGTGGGCTTTGTCGGATACAACGCCCCAGCAGGAAACTTCAATTCCGAATATCCATATCTGTAGGGGAAGGGAAGAGCAATTCTTGACAAAACTTCTGATCAGACTTTTTATCCGTGATCCGGCCAATATCCAGGACCGCACCGTGCGCACTGCTTACGGCAACCTGGCCTGCATGGTGGGGATTGTGTGCAATGTGCTGCTGTTTGCGGGCAAGTTTACGGTGGGCACCCTGTTTGGCAGTATGGCCATTGCGGCGGACGCATTGAACAATCTGTCCGATGCAAGCTCCAACGTGGTCAGCCTGGTGGGCTTCCGCCTGGGGTCAAAACCTGCCGATGATGAGCACCCTTACGGCCATGCACGGTACGAATACCTGGCGGGGCTGGCGGTTTCGGTCATGATACTGGTCATCGGCATTGAGCTGCTGAAAGAAAGCTTCCTCAAGGTGCTGCACCCCACGCCGGTCACCCTCAGCGCGCTGACCATAGCGGTGCTGGTGGTGTCCATCCTGGTCAAACTGTGGATGAGCAGCTTCAACCGCAGCGTTGGCAGCCGCATCAAGTCCGAAACGCTCATGGCCACTGCGGCGGATGCCCGCAACGATGTGGTTACCACTGCCGCGGTTCTGGCCGCTACCATTCTGGCTCACCTGACTGGCATTGACCGCATTGATGGCCTGATGGGTGTTGGCGTGGCGCTGTTTATCCTGTGGAGCGGCATCGGCCTGGTGCGGGATACCATCAGCCCGCTGCTGGGCGCGGCCCCTGACCCGGAACTGATCGATTACATTGAGAAAAAAGCCCTGAGTTACCCCGGTGTGCTGGGCATCCATGATTTGATGGTGCATGATTACGGGCCCGGCAACAAGCTGGTCAGCTTCCATATTGAGCTTTCCGCCGACAGTGATGTGATGAAAAGCCATGACCTGATCGACTCTATCGAGCGGGATTTCCAGGTGCATGACCATCTGCTGGTCACGATCCACTTTGACCCCGTGGTGACGGATGACCCGCATATCAACGAACTGCGGAAATTCTTGAAAGAACAGCTGGCTGAAATTGCGCCGGAAGCGGATATCCACGACCTGCGCATTGTACCCGGCCCCACCCATACCAATGTGATTTTTGATTGTGCTGTGCCCGCAGACTGGCTGGCCGCCAAGGACCACCGCGCCAACAAAATCCCGGCTGCTTTGCGCAAAGCGGTATCGGACCGCTGGCCGGACCATTTCTGCGTGATCCAGCTGGAACCGATTTATGCAAAACTGAAATAAAAACAAAATCAATACAGGAATACGAACAAAGGAGCAACTACCATGGATTACAATGCCGCCGCACTTGAAATGCACGCAAAATACCCCGGCAAGCTGATCGTCAACAGCCTGTTTGAAGTCAAGGACCGTGACGCCTTGTCCACTGCCTACACCCCCGGCGTTGCGGAGCCCTGCCGCCAGATCAAGGCGAACCCGGACGATGTGTATAAATACACCTTCAAGGGCCGCACCGTGGCAGTTGTCACAAACGGCACTGCTGTGCTGGGTCTGGGCAACATCGGCCCCGAAGCTGGTCTGCCGGTCATGGAAGGCAAGTGCGTTCTGTTTAAGGAGTTCGGCGGTGTCGATGCGTTCCCCATCTGCCTGAATGCTTCCACCCGCGAGGAAGTTATTGCCGCTGTCAAGGCCATCGCTCCGACTTTTGGCGGCATCAACCTGGAGGATATCCGCAGCCCGGAGTGCTTTGATATTGAAGCGGAGTTGGAGCGCGACCTGGATATCCCTGTATTCCATGACGACCAGCACGGCACCGCGATTATCGTGCTGGCCGGCGTGCTCAACGCCCTCAAGGTTGTTGGCAAGCGGCTGGAAGATGTCAAGATCGTGCAGAACGGCCCCGGCGCTGCCGGTACGGCCATCATCAAGATGCTGCAGGTTGCCGGTGCCAAAAACATTGTTGCTGTGGATGAACACGGTATCCTGTACCCCGGCCGCCCGGCGGGCCTTGCCGACCATAAGGAATGGCTGGCAACCGTGACCAACCCCGAACACCTGACCGGCGCCCTGGCCGATGCCGTGCGCGGTGCAGATGTCTTTATCGGCACCTCCGTTGCCGGTGCGCTGACCACCGAGATGGCCGCCACCATGGCACCGGATGCCATTGTGTTCGCCATGGCCAACCCCAACCCGGAGATCATGCCCGATGCCGCCAAGGCAGCCGGTGTGCGGGTCATCGGCACCGGCCGCAGCGATTTCCCCAACCAGGTCAACAATGTTCTGGCGTTCCCCGGCATCTTCAAGGGCGCGCTCTCCGTCCGCGCACGGGACATCAATCCCCAGATGAAGATGGCCGCCGCGAAGGCCATCGCCGGCCTGATCCCGGAGGACGAGCTGAACGAGGAAAACATTCTGCCCAAGGCCTTTGACCCGCGTGTGGCACCGGCTGTGGCTGACGCTGTGGCGCAAGCTGCACGGGAAAGCGGCGTGGCGCGGGTATGAGCATCCGGGAAGTAAACGCCGCCGCCATTACCGATGCGGTGGAAGAACTGTGCATCCGCGCCAACACCCAGCTGCCGCCGGATGTGAAGCAGGCGCTGGATAACGCTCATGCCGCCGAACCCTGGCCGCTGGCCCGCCAGACGCTGGAATTGCTGCAGCAGAATCTTTGCGTTGCTGCAGAAAAAGACCTGCCGATCTGCCAGGATACCGGCATGGCCTGTGTGTTCATTGAGCTGGGCCAGGATGTGCACATCAACGGCAATCTGGATGAAGCTGTGAACGAGGGCGTGCGCCGCGGGTATGAGAAAGCCTACCTGCGCAAGTCCATCACCGCGGACCCCTTGCAGCGCGTGAACACGGGGGATAACACCCCGGCGTTTTTAACGGTACATCTTGTGCCGGGGGATGTCTGCAAAATTACCGTAGCCCCCAAGGGCGCCGGCAGCGAGAATATGAGCCGCCTGACCATGCTCAAACCTGCCGATGGTGTGCAGGGCGTAAAAGACTTTGTGATGGAAACCGTCAAGCAGGCGGGGGCCAACCCCTGCCCGCCCATTGTGCTGGGCATTGGCATTGGCGGCAGCTTTGATAAATGCGCAGCTCTGGCCAAAAAGGCACTGCTGCGCCCGCTGGACCAGCCCAACGCGGACCCCTATTATGCCGCGCTGGAAAAAGAGCTGTTGGATGCCATCAATGCAACCGGCTTTGGCCCGCAGGGCTTTGGCGGTGCAACCACCTGTCTGGGCGTCTGCATTGAACAGCTGCCCACCCATGTGGCCTGCCTGCCGGTGGCAGTCAACGTAAGCTGCCACGTTACCCGCCGCGCCAGCGCTGAGGTGTGATGGGGCTTTACGGGAAATGTTGTTCCTTCTTTGAAAAGAAGGAAGCAGAAACTTTGAACAATATGGGAATAAATGGTGGACAATTAACTGCGGAGCGTTGAAATATCGACGGTGCAAGCTGTGGGATGCGATGCAGGCAAGACCACTGAACCCCAAACAGGGGAAACAGCATCATAACATGCTGCCCCAAAGCAAGACGCAAATTTTTAAGGAAGAGATCAAATTGGCAAACAAACCGCAAATTGATATCCCACTGGGGGAACCGGCTCAACATAAACCGGGCAGTAAAATCGATATCTCCTTGGATGACGACCAGCCGCCCAAGCTGCAGCCGGACCCGGCACCGGGGCAGATTTTGCAAACTGAAATGGAAATTGTAAACCGCCACCATGAGGAAGTCAGGGAGCAGCACCGCCGCGCGCGCGTGCAGCAGGAAGGGTGATTTTTATATGCAGGTACGTTTAACAACGCCGCTTACACGGCAGGAGCTTGCCCCGCTGCACGCGGGGGATACCGTGCTGCTGACCGGCACCGTATATACCGCCCGCGATGCCGCCCACGCCCGTATGAACGAAGCGCTGGACCACGGGGAGCCGCTGCCGTTCGATATCAAAGGCACGGCCATCTATTATGTCGGCCCCACACCGGAGCGCCCCGGCTGTGCCATTGGTGCGGCGGGTCCCACGACATCCGGCCGTATGGATAAGTTTACCCCGCGCCTGCTGGACCTGGGCCTTGCCTGTATGATCGGCAAGGGCAAGCGGGATGAAGCTGTAAAGGCCGCCGTTGTGCGCAACGGTGCTGTGTACCTGGCAGCCATTGGCGGGGCAGGTGCCCTGATGGCTGGCAGCGTAAAAAGCTGCGAGATCATCGCCTGGCCGGACCTTGGGTGCGAGGCTGTCCGCCGCCTGGAAGTGGTGGATATGCCCCTTACCGTTCTGCTGGATGCCCATGGCGGCGACCTGTACCAGTCCGGCCCGCAGGCATACCTGCAAAGCCTGACCTGATACGAAACCTAATATGACCCGTCTGCCTGCATTGACAAAAAGCGTGATACCTGCTAAAATACAAAGGTATTTTGAGCGGATATGGCGGAATTGGCAGACGCGCTGGTTTTAGGGTCCAGTGTCTACGACGTGCAGGTTCAAGTCCTGTTATCCGCACTGAATAATAAAAATCCGAACCTTTTCTCGACAGGGGAGGGGGTTCGGATTTTTGGTTTTCTTCAACAATCAAAAATGAAGATACAAATGAGTGCTGCATCTCGATTTTTCTCTCGGGACGCGGCACTTTTTAACTCTTTTGGTCAGTGGCAGCTCCCGGCACAGCCGCCTTTGTCCTCGTGGCAGGAATGGGAGCCGCAGGCGTGCTCTGCTTCGTGGGCATGATGATTGCAGTGGGCGTTGGGGTCAAAAACAAGCCGACCAGCCAGATAATCTGCGGCAGCGGCATCCGCACTGCCGGAAATACCGCCAAACAGCTGGATGCCAGCCTGCGCAAGGGCGGCTTGGGCACCGGCACCAATCCCGCCGCACAGAACAACATTGACCTGATGCTGAACCAGGAAGCCTACCAGCGCACCATGGCCCTGCCCGTTGGTGGAAACAACCTCGCTGCTCAAAATTAGGCCGTTTTCTGCATCGTAGATTTTGAATTGTGCCGAATGGCCAAAGTGCTGGAACACCTGGCCGTATTCATAAGGAATTGCAATTTTCATAAAGGAACCTCCTGTTTGTTTTATCGTTTATCGGAATAATTGCAGATTTGGATGGCAGCACCGTGTTCCATCCGCTGGAACCCATGCTTTTCATAAAACGGGACATTCTTCTCGTCCTCTGGCATCCCTTCAAGGTACAGGTAGTTCTTATATTTTTCTTTGATGCGTTCCAGCATTTCCCCGGCGATGCCCTGGCCCTGATAGTCCGGGTGTACCAGTACATAATGAATTTGCGCCAGCATTTCACTGTCATCCAATACACGGATCAACCCAACCAGTTTGTCGCCGTCCCAGACAGTCAATACGGTGGAAGAGTGCATCAGCGCCTTGTACAGCCGCTGCGGATACTGGCCGGACACCCAGCCAACAGAAAGGAACAACTGTTGTACTTGTTCCTGGGTAAAAGTTTTTTCTTCAGTATATCTTAGCATGGCGTTTCTCCATTGTTATCGGTAATCACACCGCTGGCATTGGGCAAGAGGCGTGTTGGTTTCTTCTTTATAAAAAATACCGGACCAGCGGCAGATGCTTTGCAGAATTGGAACCACGGACTTTCCCTTTTCGGTCAGAAAATACTCCACCCTTGGCGGGATTTCATCATAGGACTGCCGGACAATAATGCCATCGGCAATCAGCTCTTTCAGTGTGGTTGCAAGAACGGCATCGGTAATATTCGCCATTTCCTTGCGTAGCTCGCTGTACCGCAGCGTATCCTTTGCGGCCAGAACACAGATGATCCGGGACTTCCACTTGCCGCCAAAAACGCCTAAACCATATTCCAAAGGGCAGCGGATGTCTTTTTCCAGCTTTTTTTGATACATAAGGTTGCCTCCCTTTACTCCTAGTTTAGCAGATTGCGTTGCAATACGGAAGTTACTATAAAATTTATGAGTATAAAAATTGGGCGCGGAAGCAGCATCCGTGCCCGTAAAGCTGGGTTACAGCTCTTTCTTGTTGTCCGCACCGGGAGTGGTAACAATGATCTTTTCCGGGGTGATGATCAGGGCACCCTTTGCGGTAGCGCCGCCATTGAACATCTGCTCAACCATCGTTTTGAAGGTTTTAACGGTATCGCCTTCGGTCACATACTCAGCCGTGCCCTTGATCTGATAGCCTTCCAGAGACTCTGCATCGTAAATGGAGATGGCAATTTTACCGCCGTCTGCGGCCAGGTTTTTCAGGGTTGTGTCAAGGAACACATCGCCAACCACCAGTTTGCCGTCCGGGGTTACATCTTTGAAGGCAACGGGCACAACATTCGGCTCACCGTTTGCACAGGTGGCCAGGTCCCACATGCTTGCTTTCAGCAGTTTCTTTACAGATTCGTTCATCATAACAGCCTCCAATCAAAATATGTGCTGGCCAATCGGCCATTTCGGGTGCCATTATACTGGAGCAGCACGCAATCAACAAGATATGTGCTAAATTATGAGCAGCTCATAATTTTAATAGTGACAGGGGAAGCAGAGTGTTCCCCACGGACGGAAACATGTTCGGTTCCTGTTTGCCCAGGAAAATATGGATGCTTTCTATCTGGAGTTTGACGACGAGCGCTCCGGCAGCTTTGAGCCGCTGAAATATATGGCCGAAGGCAAAAAGATTGTGCTGGGCCTGGTTACCACCAAGTTCTCCCGCCCGGAAGATAAGGACACCGTGATTGCCCGCATCCACGAAGCAGAAAAGTGGACCGCCTCTGCCTGAGCCCGCAGTGTGGTTTTGCCTCCTGCGAGATCGGCAACAAGCTGACCGGGCTGCAACAGTGGAACAAGCTCAAGCTGGTTAAAGAGATTGCGAAAACTGTCTGGGGCAAATAAAATCAAGTAAAACAACATGACAATACGCCGGTGGCTGCCCAAAAAACGGAGCCGCCGGCCTTTGCTATTGCTGCATGTGAGGATACTTCACAAAAGCTGACGCAATCCGGCGTGAACACAGCAAAAATGCCGGACATTTGTTGCCCGCCGCGGGAAGCAAATAGCAGATGCACCCAAGGAATCTGTGACAAAAAAGTGTAAATTTGGAAGCTTTGCAGGTTGAAAGCAGCACAAGGATATGATAAAATAAACTACATAGTTAAAGGAGCAAGATAAAACGAGCAGGCGTCATAAAACGATAAAACACGTTGTGACGTCTGGAAAATGACAAGGATGTCAGGTGATTGAGGTTGAAAACGTTGAATCAGAAAATGGAATACCTGCGGAACGGTGTGCGGTACTGCCTGCTGCTGATTTTGTTGGTGCTTGCCTTTGCAACAGGTGCCCATGCGGCACAGGATGATTACTATTATCCCAATTATGATGCATCGGCCAATGGATGTGTGGACTTGATGAATTACGTCAAGCGTGTTACCGTTACGGTCAATGGTGTGGACTATACCCTGAACCAACTGGACCAGATGCGCCAGCAGGGAACCCCGCTGACTATGCAGGTTGGCGATACCATCTCCTTCAACGTGCTGTTCGGTTTGCAGGGCCGCGCTTATGACCCGAACGATGCCACACTGGTGGATGAGTCCAATTCGACCTATGTGACCTATACCCATGATACAACCATGCTGGATGGCACAACGGTGGCAGCGGGCAGCCAGGCAATCCTGGATGACTCCAGCCTGATGAAAGAAAACACCACCAAGGGCAACAGCTACCTGCGTATGGATATCGGCTGGCTGCTGGATGCCTGCCCCGGCAACTATAATATCGAGTATACGGATGGCAACGTCAGCTTCTATCAGGGCGGCGAAAACAACCGCTATCTGTATGTTTACTTCCCGCACGGCATCGGCAATGATACCTATGCCGAAAATGGCTACTTTACCATTACCACAACCCTTTCCCGCACGATGGACAGCATTACCATCCCGGTACCCAACTGTTTTTTTGGTTCTCGTACCAGCTGGATCGTGTACGTTATGGTCAAGGAACATGTGGAAAACAGTTACTCCGGCAATATCAGCAGCTATGGCCGCATCACGGTCAAGAAAAAGTGGATTACCGATGACAGCAACCACGGCCCGGCCAGAATTGTGCTGACCTATACCCAGGATGGCCAGCAGCGCAGCGCCACCCGTACCATCACAGGGGATGGCACCGCTTACTTTGATATCCGCCAGGGCATGACCAACTGCAGCATCAGCGAGGATATGACCGGCCTGGATGGCTATGTTTCCACCATGACCACCAGCGATGACGGCAAAACCTTTACCTTTACCAACGCCAAGCGGCAAAAGCTGATCGTGAGCAAAAAGTCCGCCACCGGCAGCGATGAACTGCCCGGCGCAAAACTGGTGGTTTACAGCGTAGGCTCCGATGGCACCCAGAGCGAGATCGACAGCTGGAAGACCGAAAGCACTCCGCACGAGATGCAGCTTTCGCCCGGCAACTACCTGCTGCGCGAAACTTACGCTCCGGCAGGCTATGCCATGACCAGCGATATTACCTTTACCATCAATTCGGATTTTACCGTTGCCGTAACTTCCAAATCCGGCAAGCTGGATGGCCAGACATTGACTGTTATTGACCAGCCACTGGAAGTCAAGCTTTCCAAGGTGGACCCCAACGGCAACTCTCTGGCAGGGGCTTCCATGACGCTGACGGATAAGAACACCGGCAAGCTGGTTCACAGCTGGGTTTCCGGTACAGAACCGGAAAAGCTGGTGATGACCGGCAACACCGGCGAGGTGCTGGTGGCAGGCCATACTTACATCATGCACGAGGAAAGCGCCCCGGAGGGCTATGCTCAGGCCGTGGATGTAGAGTTCTACTTTAACGGTGACGGCACCATCCCCAACTGTGGCTACCACCTGGTCAAGATGGTGGACCAGCCGAGCGCAACGCCGACACCGAGCAATCCTTCGGAGAACCCGGACAAAACGCCCAACCCGGATGGAGATCCGACCCCGGGTAAACCCGGCGATGACTCGAATACGCCGGGTAACGCAATACCCAATGGCGATGGTGATACCCCCAAGATTAGCCCCACGGCCCCGCCGAATGTTCCGGCTTTTGCAAACGGTCAGTACGGCCTGCCCACCGGTGACAGCCCGGTGATGTGGATCTTCCTGGCGCTGGCCATTGTGTGCGTTGGCGCAGCAGTAGGTGTGACCGTGGTGCGCAAAAAGAAAGAAAACGGCGATGATGCCTCACATTCCGACAGGGGGTAAGCATGAACAGACAAAATCCCTCTTATAGTGGGCAGCCCCGCCGCTCCACAGGCAGCAGTACCCACCACAAATCCAGCAGAAAGCAGTACACCATGTACCGTGAGCCGCCGGAGAAAGACCCCAAGCCGCGCCGTCGGCGCAGTACGGATGGCGTAACGGCAGCGCAGCTTTCCAAGTTTATTGTACCGGCGCTGCTGGCTGCCGCGGTGGTGTTCCTGCTGTTGTTCTTCTGGCAGTGGACAAGCTACCAGAAAAGTGATGAAGAATACCAGACCCTGCGCACCCAGCTTGTCTGGATGGATACCAGCACCGGCGGCGATAACGCCCCGGCTTCCCGCCTGGACTTTACCGCGTTGAAAGAGCAGAACCCGGACGTTACCGCATGGCTCAGTGTGCCGGGGCTGGAACTTTCGCTGCCGGTGGTGCAGAACGAAGATTCCAACTATTACCTGCGCCGCAGCTTTTCCGGTGCAAGCAGCAACGATGGCTGTCTGATCCGCCCTTCGTGGGATTCCACCAGTTGGGCGGACGGTCTGTGCCATGTGATCCATGGCCACAACATCCATAACGGCGCCATGTTCGGCAAGCTGGATGCTTACCGCAAGCAGGATTTTTACAGCGCAAACCCAACGTTTACCCTGTACACGCCGGATGGTGACTACCTGTGCCGCATCTTCTCGGCACACGATGCCAAATCGGATGACCCGTGCTATGCGCTGGATTACAGTGAGGGCGAAGATTACGATGCTTTTTTGCGGTATCTGAAAGAACTTTCGCTGTATGATACCGGCGTGGATGTTCCCAGCGGCAGCCATATCCTGACGCTTTCCACCTGCCGCTCCGCCTATGCTTCCAACAACCAGCGCTTTGTGGTACACGCCATCATGGAACCCATCAACCACGCGCAGTAAGGTTGCGGGATAGCGAGACAAAAGCACCCGAAATGATAAGACAAATTTAGATAACCGCCCGTCTGTTTGGAATATGACATTCCGGCAGGCGGGCGGTTATTTTGGTTTTGTATTTGTATCGTATGAAAAGAGGGCAGAACCTTGGCCTAATTTGTAGGGAACGGTCTTGACCGTTCCGCGGGTTGAGGTTTGGCACGCACAAAAATATCTGGCCCCAACGTTTCGGAACGGTCAAGACCGTTCCCTACAGAGCAATAAAAAATATCATCTAAAACAACCAAGGCCCGCTGCATCCCAAAATCCTGTGCAACGGGCCTTGATCTTATTTTGTATGTAATACGAGATTAAAGTTTCTTCGGTTCCTTCTTTTCAAAGAAGGAATACAAACCCTCGTAAAAAATCACACTCTCACCATGTTGCGGGTGATCTCGGCCAGGGAATGTGCACCGCACATACTCATGGTGTCGGCCAGCTCACCGGCCAGCTTGTCCACATACACCTGAACACCGTCGGCACCGGCACCGTAAATGGCGTTCACAAAGGGGCGGGCAATCAATACGGCGTCTGCGCCAAGGGCCAACGCCTTAAATACATCCACACCCGTGCGGATGCCGCCATCCACCAGAATCTTGCAGCGGCCATTGACGGCCTCCGCAATTTCCGGCAGAACTTCTGCTGTGGCGGGCACCTGGTCCAGAACGCGCCCGCCGTGGTTGGAAATCACGATCGCCGAAGCACCGGCTTCCACCGCTTTCTGCGCGCCGCGTGCCGTCATGACGCCCTTGATGATGAACGGAACCTTGGCATCCGCAATAATGCCGCGCAGCTCCTCCACTGTTTTGCTGCCGGCGGGCGGGTTCAGGTTCTTCAAAAACGGCAGACCGGCGGCGTCAATGTCCATGGCAACGGCAAACGCGCCGGTGGCACGCACCAGGGCCATCTTTTCTGCAATCGTCCCGGCATCCCAAGGCTTTACGGTTGGAATGCCAAACCCGGCATTGGCTTTTACCGCCTTGCAGGCACCCACCATAACCGCGGGATTGGTGCCGTCACCGGTGAAAGCCAGGATCCCGGCATCGTGGCAGGCGGGAACCAGAATATCATTGTACTCCAGGTCGGTGTACTTGGTGCCGTAATGCAGCTGCATGGCACCCACCGGCCCGGCAAAAACCGGGATGCGGTAACTGTGGCCGAACATTTCCAGCGTGGTGTCCGGCTCACCCGATTCGCAAATGGTGTCCATGTTCACCCGCACGTTCTGCCATGCGCTGTAATTGCGGATGGCAACATCACCCACGCCCTTGGCACCGGGACCCGGCACCGTGTTGCGGCAGGCACGCCCATCACACACAGGGCACGCTTTGCAGGGCCCCATCTGGCCACGCGCTGCAGTAAGTACTTCGTTATACGTCATGGTCGTTTGCTCCTTTGTGGCGGCAAAAGCCGCAGTGTTTGCTCACTGCCATTGTAGCCTATTTGCCGCAAACCCGCAAGTGCATTTTGCCCGCCGCACAGGGGGCTACCCAAATACCTGCTGGTGTGCTATGATATTATTGATAACATAACAAGGCATAACAAGGTTTAGCGCCAAATGCCCGTGCCTGCACGGAAAAATACTTATCCGTGGGGAAAGCCGAAAAAAGCAAAAAATGGCCTGTTTTTGCAACGTGGCGGACTTTTTGAATTTCCGGTATCCCCAAAACGGATGTACAATAGAAAGGAATCGCTATGAAATTTTCAGAAATGAAGTACGAACGCCCGGACCTGGATAAGGTTCTGGCCCAGTGCGAAGAGTATGCCAAAAAGATGGCCGCTGCCCAGAGCGGCGAAGAACTGGTACAGCTTTACCGCGAAGAAAATGCCATGATGGCCCATTACCACACGGCATCCTGCCTGGCATCCATCCATTATACCCAGGATACCCGCGATGAATATTGGAGCGCGGAACAGGAATGGTTTGATGCAACCGGCCCGGCGGTCAGCAATGCAGCACGCAATGTTGCGGAGGCGATTCTTTCCAACCCGCACGCCAAAGCGCTGGAAGAAGCGTTCGGTACCCGCATTCTGCCCAGCCTGCGCAATCTGGTGCTGAGCATGGACGACCGGGTGATCGAACTGCAGAAAGAGGAAAACGCCCTGACCAGTGCTTACCAGAAATTGTACGGCGGTGCAATGGCGGAGCTGGACGGCAAACAGCTGACCATCCCGCAGCTGACGCTGTATAAGCAGAGCACTGACCCCGCTATGCGCCGTAAGGCTTACGAGGCGGAAGCCGTTTACTTTGACGCCCACCGCGCCGAGTTTGATGAGATTTATGATAAGATGGTCAAGAATCGCAACGAGCAGGCACGCATCCTGGGCTACAACGATTACAGCGAGCTGAGCTATATCCGCATGAACCGCATCGGTTACGGCCCGGCGGAGGTTGCCGCGTTCCGCCAGGAAGTGGTGGAGCAGGTGGTGCCCATGATCCAGAAGGCTCTGGCTCTGCGCAACAAGCGCACCGGCATTGAGAACCCCATGTTCTGGGACAGCACCATCAGCTTTGCGGACGGCAACCCCGTGCCGCACGGCAGCTATGACGAGTTGATGGCCGGTGCCCGCAAGATGTACCATGAGCTCAGCCCCGAAACAGCAGAGTTCATCGACTTCATGCAGGATAACGAGATGTTCGACGTTCTCAGCCGCCCCGGCAAAATGAGCGGCGGTTATGAGGAAATGCTGCCCGATTACAAGACCCCCTTCATCTTTGCCAACTGGAACGGCACGGCGGGGGATGTGGATGTGCTGACCCATGAAGCAGGGCATGCGCTGGAAGGCTACCTGGCTGCCCGCAGCTCCAAGAACATCCCCGAAGATATCCAGTGCCCCGGTATGGAGAGCGCCGAGATCCACTCCATGAGCATGGAGTTCCTGACCGCCCCGTGGCATCACCTCTTCTTTAAGGAGGATACGGATAAATACGAGCTGCTGCACGCCGAGGACAGCTTTATCTTCCTGCCATACGGCTGCATGGTGGATGAATTCCAGCACATTATGTATCAGCAGCCAGATCTTACGCCGGATGAACGCAATGCCGTCTGGCTGGAGCTGGAAAAGAAATACCGCCCCTGGAACAAGTTCGGCGACCTGCCGTTCTATGGCCGCGGCGCAGGCTGGCAGCGCCAGCTGCATATCTTTGAATGTCCGTTCTACTATATTGATTACTGCCTGGCAACCGCCATTGCCCTGCAGTTCTTTGTGGCCAGCCTGAAGGACCACAAGGACGCCTGGCAGCGCTATATGAAGCTGACCAACCTGGCCGGTATGGCAACCTATACCGAGCTGGCCGAAAGCGCCGGAATGAAAGCCCCCTTTACCAAGGGCAGCCTGACCGAGCTTTCCTGCGCGGTGGCGGATTGGATCGAGCAGCATCAGGTAAGCTAAAACAGAATAAGCATCACTTTTATGCCGCAGGCTGTGTGCCTGCGGCATTTTTGCTGCCATTTTTGAAGTAGTGGGAAAGAACCAGATAAAATATCTTGACTGACATAATATTATATGATATATAATACATAGAAAAAAATAATACCGGCAGAGCCGCCGCCACACGCAGCGGCACTGCCGGGCTGATACAACAGGGAAGGGGGCACCCACATGAGCTTTACCACAGGCGCGGCGCTGCTGGATGCCGTGGTGCTGGCGGTCGTATCGCGCGAGGAAGAAGGTACTTATGGCTACAAGATCACCCAGGAGATCAAGCAGGCGCTGGAATTGAGCGAATCGACACTGTACCCGGTGCTGCGGCGGCTGCAAAAGGATGGCTGCCTGACCATTTACGATGAACCGTTCAATGGCCGCAACCGCCGCTATTATAAAATTACCCCGCTGGGGCGGCAGCAGCTGGCAGGCTATAAGGCAGAGTGGAAAGTCTACGCCGCCAACATTGACCATATTTTTGGGGAGGATGCAAAATGACAAGGCAGGAATATATGCAGCAGCTGGCAGCTTTGCTGGCCGCAATGCCGGAAGCCGAACGCCGGGATGCCCTGGATTATTACGAAGAATACTTTGATGCTGCAGGCCCCGAAAAAGAGGCCCAGACCATCCAGGAACTGGGCAGCCCCCAGAATGTGGCGGAAAAAATATGGGAGGGCACCGGGGCACAGCCCGGTACATCGATGCCGGATAGCAACATGCCGGAGCAAGGCAGCAGACGCAGAAAAAGCCCGGTGTGGATTGTGCTGGCTATCCTTGCAATTTTGATTGTTGTGCTGCTGGTGTTCAATGGTTCTTTCAAAATTGTGACAAAATATCAGTACAGCATTGCAGAGAGCGCAACGGCAGAGGAGGTTCCCCCACAGGAAAGCACCGGAGATGCTGCCGAGGAAACCGCTGGAGGAGCAACCGAAAGCACGGATGAAAATACCGAAACAGCCATCACAAAGGAAAGTGCAAAAAGCGAAAGCACCAACCGGTTGGAAAGCAGCACGATGACGCTGGATGCAAGGCAGCTCCAAACGTTGGCGCTGGACCTGGACTGCGGCGAGGTTGCTTTTGTGCGCAGCAATGCAGCGGATGAGATAACACTCCGGTTTGAAAATTTCTATTCCGACTGGCTGGAGCGCACCGTGGACGAGGATAGTTTTACGGTGCAGTACAAATTGCCCAAAGGCTATATTTCCGGCAGTGATCCCACGCCCACGCTGAGCATCGCCCTGCCGGAGATGGAGCTGGAACAGATAGAGCTGAATTTGCGCCTGGGCAGCGCCGACCTTGGCGAACTGAAAGCCAAACGTATAACGGCAGACCTTGCCCTTGGCAGCCTGTATGCGGGTGACCTGCAAACTGAGCAGCTGGATGCAACGCTTGCCCTGGGCAGCGCAGAGCTTGGCAATGTGCAGGCGGACCGCGTGACGATTGAAAACGCCCAGGGCGATGTGACGATCAGCCGCCTGGTGGGGGCCAGCCAGGTGCAGGTAACCGACCAGCTGGGCAATATTGCCCTGACCCTGGGGGAAAAGGCGGACGGTTACAGCGTGCAGGCTGCATGCGGCCTGGGCAGCATTACGGTAAGCGGCGCCAAGCAGGCGAGCCCTTACAGCGCCAACAGCAAAGCAGCCAACACTGTGATTCTGGATGCCGCGCTGGGGGATATTACCCTGAACTTTGAGGAATGAGAGGGGAAAAGAGCATCGCATGTGCGGTATGCCGGAACGCGTTTGGAGCTCATTCCAAACGGCGGACGGGTGCCAATGTGCAAAATGTTTTGATTAGTCATACTCTTGTGCCTGGCCATGGTGCAGTTTATACAACTTTTGCTCAAAAGGCCAAAAAAAGATTTAATGCAACAAATTTTGCATATTGTACGCGAATGTGGTACAATAACCAATAAGCAAATCAGGCAACGAAAAGGGTAAAGGAGAATTGCGAAATGGCGTATTATTTTAGTGAACCGTCCCGTACCTTCGGCGAGTATCTGCTCGTCCCCGGCTATTCCTCTTCGGAGTGCATCCCCACGGCTGTCAGCCTCAAAACCCCGCTGGTCAAGTACCGCAAGGGCGAAGAAGCCTGCCCCCTGACCATGAACATCCCCATGGTTTCGGCTATCATGCAGTCCGTTTCCGGCGAAAAGCTCGCCATTGCCCTTGCCAAGCAGGGCGGCGTTTCTTTCATTTACGGCTCCCAGTCCGTTCAGTCCGAGGCTGATATGGTTCGCCGTGTCAAGGCTTACAAAAAGGGCTTTGTCACCTCTGACTCCAACCTGCCGCCGGAGGCTACCCTGGCTGATGTGTTGGACCTGAAAACCCGTACCGGCCATTCCACCGTTGCCATCACGGCTGACGGCACCCCCCACGGCAAGCTGCTGGGCATTGTGGCATCCCGTGACTACCGCCTGTCCCGCATGAGCACCGATCTGAAAGTGACTGAGTTCATGACCCCGCTGGACAAGCTGGTTACCGCACCGGCCAATACCAGCCTGCATGACTGCAATGATATCATCTGGGATAACAAGATCAACTCTCTGCCGCTGGTAGACGAGCAGGGCAACCTGCAGTATATGGTTTTCCGCAAAGATTATGATTCCCACAAGGAACATGCCAATGAGCTGCTGGATGCCAACAAGAGCTATGTTGTCGGCGCCGGCATCAATACCCGCGACTATGCCGAGCGCGTGCCCGCCCTGGTGGATGCCGGCGTGGATGTGCTCTGCATCGACTCTTCCGAAGGTTACAGCGAATGGCAGTCCCGTACCATCGCCTGGATCCGTGAGCATTACGGCGACAAGGTAAAGGTCGGTGCAGGCAACGTGGTGGACCGCGAGGGCTTCCTGTTCCTGGCAAAAGCCGGTGCAGACTTTGTCAAGATCGGCATTGGCGGCGGCTCCATCTGCATCACCCGCGAAACCAAGGGCATTGGCCGCGGCCAGGCAACCGCCGTTATCGAGGTTGCCAAAGCCCGCGATGAATACTATGAGCAGACCGGCATCTATATCCCTATCTGCTCCGATGGCGGCATTGTGCATGACTACCACATCACCCTGGCATTGGCAATGGGCGCTGACTTTGTTATGCTGGGCCGTTACTTTGCCCGCTTTGATGAATCCCCCACGAACAAGCTGCGCGTTGGCGGCAACTATGTGAAGGAATACTGGGGCGAAGGTTCCAACCGTGCCCGCAACTGGCAGCGCTATGACCTTGGCGGTGCCCAGAAGCTGAGCTTTGAGGAGGGCGTTGATTCTTACGTTCCGTATGCCGGCCCGCTAGCCGATGGCGTGCAGACCACGCTGTACAAGGTGCGTTCCACCATGTGCAACTGTGGTGCGCTGTCCATCCCGGAACTGCAGCAGAAAGCCCGCCTGACGGTCGTTTCTTCCACCTCCATTGTGGAAGGCGGTAGCCATGACGTTATCCTGAAAAACAGCCCGAACAATGTTTAAGCTGTTCCGGGTTGGGGCACCACGGCCAGCAGAATTTGCGCTTGCAATCTGATAGGATTTGTGGTATTATAACCAACATGAGATGCAAAGGGGCAGCTACCAATACAGCTGCCCTTTTTTGCACTTTTGCGGGTTCAGGCGGTAACATTGTGCGTTTTAACAGCCTGGGGCCGGGGGCTCAGCCCCAAAACAATCAGGGACGCGGCAGAATGGCTGCGCCAATTAAGAGAGGGAAAGAATTATGAAAAAATTTGCCTGCGCTGCGCTGAGCACTGCACTGCTGGCCAGCATGCTGGCTGCCTGCGGCAGCTCCGCATCCACCACCCCAGCGGCTTCCTCCGCTGATACATCCTCCGATACCGGGGCATCTTCCACCGAAGCTGCCGCTTCCACCGGGGCTGCAGCAGATGGTTCGCTGCGCGTTGCCATGAACACCGATATCCAGACGATGGATGTGCACAAGACCAACAACGACTACATGGTGCCGCTGAATATCTTTGACCGCCTGTTTGAGATCAAAACCAATGCGGACGGCTCCACTGAGCTGGAGAAGAGCCTGGTGGAAGACTACACCGTTTCGGACGACGGCCTGACCTATGATTTCACCCTGCGCAGCGGTGTTACTTTCTCTGACGGCACCCCGCTGACCGCCAACGATGTCAAGTATACCTTTACCCGTATGCTGGCCCTGCCGGACAGCGTGCAGACGGATTATGGCTCTGCCATTGCCGGTGCGGAAGCTGTGATGGACGGCACCGCCACCGACCTGGAAGGCATTCAGGTGATTGATGACACCCACTTTACCGTTACCCTGTCGGAGCCGTTTGCCGGTTTCCTGTATGAGCTGGCAACCGCTTCCTGCTCCATCATGAGCGAGAAGAACGTGGAGGAAGCAGGCGACCAGTTTGGTATGGACTGCTCCAAGACCATCGGCTCTGGCCCGTATGTGGTCACCAGCTGGACCCGCGACAGCAGCATTGTGCTGGATGCCAACCCCAACTACTGGGGCGAAAAGCCCAGCGTGCAGCATGTGGAAATTTCCATCGTGCCGGATTCTTCCACCATGAGCATGATGTTCCAGAATGGTGAGCTGGATATCCTGGACTGCGATTACATTGACGCTGCCGTTGTCAACTCTACCTACAAGACCCAGTATGCCGATGATATCGTAACCTCCAACCGTCTGGGCACCACCTACATGGCTCTGAACGAGAATGTGGAGCCGCTGAACGATGTCAAGGTCCGCAAGGCCATCCAGATGGCCATTGACCGCCAGACCATCCTGGATACCGTGTATAACGGTGATGGCAGCCTGGTGGACGGCATTTACCCCAAAGGCCTGATCGGCTACACCGAGGACAACGAGGGTTGGCTGAAGTACGACCCCGAACAGGCCAAGAGCCTGCTGGCCGAAGCCGGTTACGCGGATGGCTTTACCATGGAGATTGCTGCCGATAACTCCAGCAGCGATTCCACTCTGCTGGTCATCCAGATCGTGCAGCAGTACCTGCAGCAGATTGGGATTAACGCCGAGATCAAGAGCTATGACCCCGCCAGCTGGCTGGATCTGCGCAAGAGCGGCGATATGGTCAGCTTTGTCAGCTCCTGGACGGCCGACTATAACGACCCGGATAACTTCATTTACACGTTCTTCGGTACCCCCGAAAAGAGCAATGTGCGCAGCCTGAACTACTTTAACACCGACGTTATGAGCCGTGTTGCTGCCGCCCGCGGCATTGTGGACGACACCGAACGCCTGACCGAGTACGCCGCGCTGGAAAAGCAGATCGTGGAAGAGGACGCTGCATGGGTACCCATGTTCAGCCGTTCCCACCTGTTTGTTAAGGGCGACCGCATCGCCTCCTTCACCCCGCACTGGGCCGGTTATAACGATACCCAGTATATCAACGTTACCTTGAAGTAATTTTTGGACAAAAAAAGTTACAAATAATGCAATGCAGGCTGCGACCACAGGTTGCAGCCTGCATTTTTTATGTTATAATTTTAATGCTTGTATATTTTACAGCATAAAAGTGTAAAAATATACAGCCGCTCAAACAGACTGTCCATAAGGTAAAACTGCATTCTGCCTGGCAGGGACCGTAGGGGCGCACATTGTGCGCCCACGAACCTGAAAACTTAGCGCTTTTTATAAAAGCGCTGTGCCGAAGCAACGCCTGCGGGGGAAAATGATGTTCACCTGCACAGAGCATGGTTTTAACCGATTGGCAGCGTGGAAACAGCGGCTGTGAGGGACAAAAGGGGAGTGACTCCGTGTGAAAAGCGTGATAAAGCGCATTTTGGGCACCATTCCGGTGCTGATCGGCGTGGTACTGCTCATCTTCATCATGCTGCGCATTGTTCCCGGCAATGCGGCGGCTATGCTGCTGGGTGAACATGTGGACCAGGCCACCATTGACCGCCTGACTGAAGTGATGGGGCTGGATAAGCCGGTGATCGTGCAGTTCTTTGACTATCTGGCCGGGGCAATCCATGGGGACCTGGGCATCAGTTATAAATATAACCGCGCTGTTACCGATATGATCATGGAGGCGTTCCCCTACACGCTGGAACTGGCCCTGCTGGCGGCGCTGTTCGCCTGGGTGCTGGGCCTTGGCACCGGTATTATAGCAGCCATCAGGCAGAACAGCCTTGTGGACCACCTGTTCATGGGCGTTTCGCTGGCTGGCGTTTCCATGCCTATTTTCATGGTGGCGCTGCTGCTGCAATACCTGTTTGCCTTCAAAATCAAGGCATTCCCGCTTACGCTGGATGGTACCTTCCTTTCCATGATTCTGCCCGCCATTGCCCTGGGCTGGAACAGCGCAGGCAGCATTGCCCGTATGACGCGCTCCAGCCTGCTGGAAGTGATGCAGGCGGATTATATTGATACCGCCCGTGCCAAAGGCCTGCGCAAGCAGGCGGTTATTCTGGGCCATGCGCTCAAAAACTCCATGCTGCCGGTCATTACCATGATGGCATTGCAGTTCTCCGGCATGCTGTCCGGCGCAGTTATCACCGAGAGCATTTTTGCCATTCCCGGCATCGGCCGCCTTGCCACCACAGCAATCCAGAACCGTGATATGCCGGTGCTGCAGGGGACCGTGCTGTTTACCACCGTGCTGGTCATTGCAGGCAACCTGATTGCAGACCTGCTGTATTCTGTGCTGGACCCGCGCATCAGAAAGGAGGCATAAGCCATGGCAGACGAAATGTTGAAAAATGCCCAGCCGCAGGAACTGGAAAGCCAGATCGGCGAAGAGGACGGCCTGAAAGAACAGCTGCTGCGCATGTGCCGCCAGAACAAGCTGGCCGCCTTTTCGGCTGTGCTGATTCTGGTTGTCATCCTGATAGCTATTTTTGCTCCCGTTCTGGCCCCCTATGGTGAGGCTGAGCAGGACCTGATCAGCCGTTTGCAGGGCCCCAGCGCTGCCCACTGGTTTGGCACGGATGAACTGGGCCGCGATGTGTTCTCCCGTATTCTGTATGGCTCGCGCCTCTCGCTTACCATCGGCATTCTGCCCAGCATCATCTCGCTGGTGGTGGGCATCTTCTTTGGCCTGCTGGCCGGTTACTTTGGCGGCTGGGTGGATTATGTCATCATGCGCCTGGCGGATATCATGCTGTCCATCCCGTCCCTGCTGCTGGCCATGGTGGTTATGTACACCCTGGGCCAGTCCACCGTCAACCTGTTTATCGCGCTTTCCCTCACCAGCTGGGCCAGTGTGGCCCGCGTGGTGCGCAGCCAGACCCTGAGCCTGAAGGAGAGCGAATATGTTGAGGCTGCCCGTTCGATCGGCGTCAGCAACGGCAAAATCATGCTCAAGCATATCCTGCCCAACTGCATTCCCTCATTGATCGTTCTGTTTACCCTGAATGTTCCCTCTGCCATTCTGTCTGAAAGCTCGCTGAGCTTTTTGGGCATTGGCGCACAGCCCCCGGCAGCATCCTGGGGCCTGATGGTCAACCAGTCCAAGCAGTTTTTGTTCACCCAGCCCTGGCTGGCCCTGGCACCCTGCATTGCCATTATGATCGTGGTGCTGGCGTTCAACTTTTTGGGTGACGGTCTGCGCGATGTGCTGGACCCCTACATGAAGAACCAGTAACGGCGGGGGAGAAGTAAAAGATGGAAAATAATAATAATGTTCTGGAAATCCGCGGCCTGAACTCCTATTTCTTTACCGAAAAAGGCGTGGCCCCGGCGGTGGATGGCCTGGACCTGGATATTCCCAAGGGCAAGATCATCGGCCTGGTGGGGGAAAGCGGCTGCGGCAAAAGCATGACCGCCAAATCCATTATGGGCCTGCTGAAATACCCCGGCCGCGTGGCGGGCGGCAGCATCCGGTTTGAAGATCAGGACCTGACCAGACTTTCGGATAAAGAGCTGCGCAAGATCTGCGGCAATGATATTTCGATGATCTTTCAGGAGCCGATGACCAGCCTGAACCCGGTGCTCAAGGTGGGCCGCCAGGTGCGCGAAACGCTGCTGGTGCATAACCCGACCATGAGCAAGGCGGAAGCCAAGCAGCGCGTGGTGGAAATGTTCCAGCGTGTTGGCATCCCCGAAGCGGAAAAGCGCTATGACTGCTACCCGCACGAGCTTTCCGGCGGCCTGCGCCAGCGCGTGATGATTGCCATGGCCATGGTATGCAAGCCCAAGCTGCTGATTGCCGATGAGCCCACCACCGCACTGGATGTGACAATTGAAGCCCAGATCCTGCGCCTGATGAAGGAGCTGCGGGACGAAACCGGCATGAGCGTGCTGATCATCACCCATAACATGGGCGTTGTGGCGGAAATCTGTGACTATGTGTATGTCATGTACGCAGGCAAGATCATGGAACAGGCCGAAACCTTTGAGCTGTTTGACCATACCATGCACCCCTATACCAAGGGCCTGCTGGATTCCATCCCGCGCATTGGCCAGAACGCCGAGCGGCTGCACACCATCCCCGGTGTGGTGCCCAACCTGCTGCACCTGTCGCAGGGCTGCCCGTTCAGCAACCGCTGCGAATATGCCACCGACCAATGCCGCACGGAAAAAGCGCAGCTGCATCCCGTTGCACCGGATCATCAGGTGCGCTGCTTCCGCTGTGAGGAGGAACATCAATGAGCGAGGTAAAACACGAAGTTCTTTTGCAGGCAAAAGGTATTTATAAAAACTTTGAAACCAGCAAAAAAGACCAGGCCGTCCATGCCCTGACCAATGTGGATCTGGCCCTGTACCGCGGCGAAACGCTGGCCCTGGTGGGGGAGAGCGGCTGCGGCAAAAGCACCCTGGGACGCACCCTGATCCGCATGCTGCCCGCAACCAGGGGCAGCGTGACCTTTGAGGGGCAGAACATCACCGCCATGAAGGATAAGGAATTTGCCCCCCTGCGCCGCCGGATGCAGATGGTCTTCCAGGACCCGTATGCCAGCCTTGACCCGCGCATGAAGGTGCGGGATATCATTGCCGAACCGCTGGAAACCTATCATGTATGCAAAACCAAAGCCGAAACCACCCACCGCGTGCTGGAATTGATGCAGGCTGTTGGTGTACCGGCAGAGTTTTTGAACCGTTACCCGCACCAGTTCAGCGGCGGCCAGCGCCAGCGCATCGGCATTGCCCGCGCCATTGCGCTGCAGCCGGACCTGATCGTCTGCGATGAACCGGTCTCCGCATTGGATGTTTCGGTGCAGAGCCAGGTGTTGAACCTGCTCAAGGACCTGCAAAAGCAGTACGGCCTGACCTATCTCTTCATCGGGCATGATCTTTCTGTCATCAACTTTATTGCGGACCGCGTCTGCGTAATGTTTCTGGGCCATGTGTGCGAGGTTGCCACCAAGGAAGAGCTCTACAGCCGCCCCATGCACCCCTATACCGCCTTTTTGATGGATGCCATCCCGCAGGCGGATCCACACCGCCGCAACCAGCACCGCCGTGTGCTGATGGGCGAAGTGCCCAGCCCGGTCAACCTGCCGTCCGGCTGCTGCTTCCATACCCGCTGCCCTTACGCAACGGAACGCTGCCGCACCGAGGTTCCGGAGCTGCGGGAATGGGATGGCCGTATGGTTGCCTGCCACCGCGCGGGCGAAAACTGGGACTGAGATAATACAGTGAGGAAATAACAATGCAGGCAGTAATCAACGTGGCCATAGCGCCGCTTACCACAAACCCGGCCCTCTGGGCGCAGAACCCGCAGCAATCCCGTCTGGTGGATGAGCTTTTGCTGGGCATGCCGGTGGAAATTACCGGCGAAGCTGAACAGCACATGGTACCGGTACGCACCTTTTACGGCTATACCGGCTGGGTAGCACAGGATGCTTTGCTGACTGGCCCCAAGGCGGAAGAATGGCTGGTTCAGCCGCAGATGGTGGTCATAGCCCGCTGGGCTGATGTGCTGGCGGAACCCCGTGTGCAGGGGGCCTGCGTGGCTGCTGGCCTGCCCTTGGGCACCCGCGTGGCCGTGCAGGGGGAGCCGGAAGACGGCTGGCAGGCTGTAACGCTGCCGGATGGACGCACTGGTTACCTGCGTGCGGACGCGCTGGCCCCGCTGTATACCCAGCCCTGCGAGCAGGACCAGGAAAAGCTGCGCGCAGCCATTGCCCAGGCAGCCAAGCGCTACCTTGGCACGCCCTACCGCTGGGGCGGCAAAACCCCGGCGGGCATTGATTGCTCCGGCCTGTGCAGCATGGCATACCTGCTGTGCGGTATTTCCATCTGGCGGGATTCCGAGCTGAAAGAGGGCTACCCCATCCATCCGGCCCATGTTTCGGATATGCGCGTGGGAGATCTGGTGTATTTCCCCGGCCATGTGGCGCTCTATCTTGGCAATGGAGAGTACATTCATTCCACCGCGCGAGCAGGGGATAATGGTGTTGTGATCAACAGCTTTTACCCGGATTCCCCCCTCTACCGCCCTGACCTGCCCAAGCAGATCACCGCAGTAGGCTCCTACTTTGCCCGCCGGGAGGCAACCTGATAAAATTGAAATGAAGAAAAGCGCCTCTCTGTGATAGGAACAGAGGGGCGCTTTGATATGGGTTTTATAATAAATGCGGTCAAAAGTGCGGTCAGATAAAAAAAGAACTAGACGATAAAACATACGTTTTAACGTTCAACACTTTGGCGGGAGCTGGTGGATTCGCCAAGCCGCGGTCTAAGCAACAGTCCGCAGGACTGTTGCTTGCCGCCTTCGGGCGGTCGACCTGTTCGAACCCTACCAGTTCCAGCACAAAAAAAGACCCGCAACCTCAGTTGCGGATCTCTTTTGGTGGGAGCTGGTGGATTCGAACCACCGAAGCATTAAGCAGCAGATTTACAGTCTGTCCCCATTGGCCACTCGGGAAAGCTCCCATATTCATTTGTGCGCCTGCCTTAACAGTGCTTGATTAGTATATCAGAGCCTGAGCAAAAATGCAAGCCCTATTTTGAAAAAAATTGAACTTTTTTGCTGCAATGCGGGAAAGTGGGATAAAAGATGCTGTATAACGAACAATTTTCGCGCGAGAAGGCACAGTGGTTAATAATTTGAAGAAAAGCCCAAAAAGCCCTTGCTTTTTTGCGGCGGGTATGCTAAAATACTTTTTGCAATGCCAAGGCATTGCCTTATGCGGAAGTGCTGGAATCGGCAGACAGGCACGTTTGAGGTGCGTGTGTCTATGACGTGTGGGTTCAAGTCCCATCTTCCGCACCAACCAAAAGAGCGCTGAATCGTTAAGGTTCAGCGCTCTTTTGGTTTATCAGTACCCACTTTTGTACCCACTTTTTCAACAAAGCCGCTCACAACGTACATAGAACAAGCAAAAGGCCGCACAACCTGCGCCACCTTGGAATGGCGGCAGCCGTGCGGCCGGGTTTATTTGGATCATTCGTAGGTGCGGCGTCCGGCAAAAATGCACAGAGGGCGGTTGCACTTGCCGGTGCCCATCAGCTGGGTGGCAGCACACAGGGTTGCGCCGGCGCTGGAACAGGCGGGGATGCCGTCATAGAACAGCACCTCCCGTGCGGCGCGCTCGGCATCGGCCGAGGAAACCGTCAGCACGGTATCCACTACATAAGGGTTATAGTTTTCCGGCACAAAACCGGGCCCGATGCCGGCAATGCTGTGGTGGCCAATGAACCCGCCGGAAATGGCGGCGCATTCGCTGGGCTCCACGGCCACAATGCGGATCATGCTGTTCCAGGCTTTCAGGTATTCAGCCACGCCGGTAATGGTGCCGCCGCTGCCCACGCCGATCACCACGGCATCAATCGCATCCCCGGCGGCTTTTAAAATCTGGGGGCCGGTCACGCGGCGGTGGTATTCGGGGTTGTCATCATTGGCAAAGTAGTTGGTAAAGTAACCGTTATAGCGGGCGGCAGTGTCCCTGGCAACCTGCTCCAGCGCACGGCGGCCGCCGCTGCCGCATACCACAATGCGCGCCCCCAGGTTTTGCAGATGCTGCCTGCGGGAAAGCGGCAGGCTGCTGGGCACCACCAAGATGCAGGGGTGGCCTGTGGTGGCGCAGCTTACCGCAAGGGCGGCGCCAAAACTGCCGGAACTGGCTTCCACCACCGGCATGCCGGGCTGCAATGTGCCGCGCTCGGTGGCAAAAGCCAGCATGGTTTCGGCCACGCCGTCCTTGCAGGTGCCGGTAGCGCCGCCAAAATCCAGATATGCCAATATGCTGGAAGCAAGTTCGTGCCGCCCGGAATACCCCGAAAGCCGCACCACCGGGGAACGGTACACGTCCTGATAATAGCTCTGCAATATTGCCATAGCCTGGCAGACCTCCTTGCAAAAATCAGGCAGGGGAGAACACGCAGTCCGTAAAATCCGCCCCGTTCTGTAAATTTTACCCAATATACAACATATTATAGCATATCCGGCGCGGCTTTGTACATGAAAAAAACATATTTTGCCGCAGTTTTTACGGCAAAAATGCTGGGCGGGCACAAAAAGCTGAAAAAAACGCAAAAAACAGCCGGATACCGCACCTTTGGGCCTTGACAGTACGACTTTAGAGTGTTATAATTCAAAAGCTGTAAAGAAAAATACTTTACAGCAGTCAGAGGAACAGACAACACAAAGGGGGCACGGCCGTGGCAGCCAAAGCAGGTAAGGACCTTGGGTTTTCCATCCTGCTGGATTATTACGGCATGGTCCTGACGGAAAAACAGCGCAATATTCTGACAGAATATTATAACGATGACCTTTCGCTGGCCGAAATTGCCGAAAATTATGGCATAACCCGCCAGGGAGTACGGGATGCCATCAAGCATGGCGAAGCGACCCTGATGGAGATGGAGGAAAAGTTGGGCACTGCCCGCCGGACCGAAGCCATTCGGGCAGATCTTGCCCGGCTGGAAGAGCTTGTCAGCGAGGTGCGTGTGTGCAATACTGGGTTGTTTGAACCGGATACCCGCGTTCAGCGGGCTACCGAGGAGATGCTGACCATTATTCACCGCCTTGATACGCAGGAGGAACTGCCCGATGGCATTTGAATCTTTAAGCGAGCGCCTGAACGGCGTTTTCAAAAAACTGCGCGGCAAAGGCAAGCTGAGTGAAGCGGATATCAAGGCTGCGATGCGGGAAGTCCGCATGGCGCTGCTTGAAGCGGACGTCAACTACAAAGTCGCAAAAGATTTCTGCGCGCAGGTTTCGGAGCGCGCCATGGGCCAGGAAGTGATGGAAAGCCTGACCCCCGCCCAGCAGGTTGTCAAGATCGTCAACGAGGAACTGACCAAGCTGATGGGCGGCGAGGACCCCCAGACCCTGCACATCAAAAATAAGGGCCAGACCGTTATGATGATGTGCGGCCTGCAGGGTAACGGTAAAACCACCCATGCGGCAAAGCTGGGCCGCTTTTATAAGGCTCAGGGCCGCCGCCCACTGCTGGTAGCCTGTGATATCTACCGCCCCGCAGCAATTGACCAGCTGCGCATTGTAGGCGAGCAGGCAGGCGTTCCCGTCTATGAGATGGGCACCGAAAAGCCGGAAAAGATTGCCAAGCAGGCAGTTGAGTACGCCAAAGACCACGGCTATGATATCGTTATCATTGATACCGCAGGCCGTTTGCAGATCGACGACCAGCTGATGGACGAGCTGGTGCGCATCAAGCAGGCTGTTGAGGTGGATGAGACCCTGCTGGTTGTGGATGCCATGTCCGGTCAGGAAGCCGTCAACGTTGCTAAGACCTTTAACGAAAAGGTTGGCATCAGCGGCGTGGTTCTGACCAAGACGGACGGTGACACCCGCGGCGGTGCGGCGCTTTCGGTTCTGGCCGTTACCGGCAAGCCGATCTACTTTCAGGGCACCGGCGAGAAGCTGGATGCGTTGGAACCGTTTTACCCGGCGCGTATGTCCAGCCGGATCCTTGGCATGGGCGATGTGCTGAGCCTGATCGAAAAGGCCCAGACCTTGCAGAATGACAAGGAAGCCGAAGAAGCCGCCAAGCGAATGATGGCCAACAAGTTCGATATGAACGATATGTTGACCCAGTTCGCCCAGATCCGCAAGATGGGCGGTGCATCCGCGCTGCTGGCCATGATGCCCGGCGCCAACCAGATCAGCTCCGAACAGATGGACCAGATCGATGAAAAGGCGCTGCCCCATATTGAAGCCATCATCTACTCCATGACGCCGGAAGAGCGTGCGCATCCTTCCATCATCAACCCCAAGCGCAAGCGCCGCATTGCGGCGGGTAGCGGCCAGACGGTTGAGGACGTGAACAAGCTGCTGCGCCAGTTTGAAGCTATGCAGAAGATGATGAAAAAGGTCAAGCGCAATCCCAAGGGCTTTATGCGCGGCCTTGGCGGAATGAGAGGTCTGCGCTGAGCAGCCTGTTATGAATTTGATATGACCCGTAAGCCTCTCTGGCCCCAGGGTGATATATAAATTGCAAGCCCACGAGGGAAAACCACGGGGCCGTAAAAACAAAATTTTGGAGGATATTTACCATGGTTAAGATTCGTCTGCGCCGCATCGGCGCCAAGAAAGCTCCTTTCTACCGCATTGTTGTTGCTGACAGCCGCTTTGCTCGTGATGGCCGCTTCATCGAAGAGATCGGCTACTACGATCCGACCAAGGAGCCCAGCGTTGTCAAGATCGACGCCGACAAGGCTAAGCAGTGGCTGGCCAACGGCGCTCAGGCTACCGATACTGTTCGTGTTCTGCTGAAGAAAGAGAACATCCTGTAATTAAACGGAGGAACGCCACATGCAGGAACTGCTGATTGCCGTTGCCCGTGGCCTTGTGGAAGATAAGGACGCGGTGCAGGTAACGGTTGACCCCGCGCGTGAGGACGGCACGGTTGTGTACCATCTCACGGTGGCAGAAGGCGACATGGGCCGCGTGATTGGCAAACAGGGCCGCATTGCCAAGGCAATCCGTGTTGTCATGCGTGCCGCCGCCGTCCGCCAGAACGAAAAAGTCGTGGTGGAAATCGGCTGATTTTTGCCACCCAGCACTCTGCCGCTTTGCGCGCAGGGTGCTTTTTATTTGCCGCCGCTTTTGTGTGATTTATTCTAGGAGGTTCCCTCTATGCAAAACTATCTGCCTGCCTGCAAAATTGTTTCCACCCACGGTGTCCGCGGCGAAATGAAAGCCCTGCCGCTGTGCGACGGCGCACAGTTCCTGGCCAAGTTCAAGCGCCTGTACGCTGCCGCAAACGGCAGCGGCGAAGTTGCGCTGCGCGGGGTGCGCGCCCAGGGCAATATGCTGCTGGTCAAGCTGGCCGGGGTGGAGGATATGGATGCCGCCCGCGCCCAGGTGGGCAAAACCTACTATTTTGCCAAGGCGGATGCCAAACTGCCGGAGGGCCGCTATTTTATTGATGATCTGATCGGCTGCACTGTGCTGCATGCGGACGATGGCCGCACCCTTGGCATCGTTGCAAAGGTGGACCACCCCGGCGTACAGGATATCTATATTGTGCGCGATGCAGCGGGGGAAGAGCACTGGATCCCTGCCGTGCCGGAGTTTGTGGTGGATGTGGATATTGCGACCCGCACGGTAAAAATGCGCCCCATTGCGGGCATGTTTGATGAGCCGGTCAACGGCGATGAGGAGTAATTGATGCGCATTGATATTGTCACCCTGTTCCCGGAACTGTGCGATGGCTTTTTGAGCACCAGCATCCTGGGCCGTGCCCGTGCCAAAAACCTGTTTGAAGCGCATTGCCACCAGATCCGGGATTATACCAAAAACAAACAGCGCCAGACGGACGATTACCCCTATGGCGGCGGCTGCGGCATGGTGCTGTATGCTCAGCCCATTGCAGACTGCCTGCGCGCCGTGGCGGACCAGTGCGCCCAGCAGGGCCGCGCCAAGCCCCATGTGGTGTTTTTGACCGCCGCCGGGCAGCCCTATAACGAGGAGACCGCCCGCCGGCTTTCCGGCTATGAAAGTCTTGCGTTGGTGTGCGGTCACTATGAAGGCATTGACCAGCGCGTGATCGATACCTTTGGTGATGAGGAAATCTCTATCGGCGACTATGTGCTGACCGGCGGTGAGCTGGCCAGCCTGGTGGTGGCGGACAGTGTTCTGCGTCTGCAGCCCGGCGTGCTGGCCGAGGAAAAAGGCTACCAGGATGAAAGCTACTGGGACGGCTTGCTGGAATACCCCCAGTTCACCCGTCCCGAAGTGTGGGAGGGCCAGCCCATCCCGCCCGTGCTGCTGACCGGGGACCACAATAAAATTGATGCCTGGCGCGGCCGCCAGAGCCGGGAACGCACCCGCCAGCGCCGCCCGGATCTGTATGCCCAGTGGTGCGCCACGCACCCTATCACCCAGATCCCGCGCTGGAAGCGCACCGAGCGCGCCCAGCTGATCAAGACGGATGCCCAGCTGGATGCCGCCGCAAAACTGTTTGCCGAAGGCCGCCGCACCGTCTGCCGGGATGTGTGCAGCGAAGCAGGCCTTGCAGAATATACGCCGGAAGTCATGCGCCAGCGCCTGGAAGAAGAGCGCAAGACGGGCTGGGCGTTCTACCTGCACACCACTTCGGATACGCCGGACGGCATGGTGGGTGTCTGCCATAAAACGGGGGAGATCGGCCACCTGTTTGTCACACAGTCCGCCCGCGGCAGCGGTATTGGCACAAAGCTGCTGGATTTTGCGCGCAAAAAACTTGCGGAGCACGCCCGGCCCTGGCTGGCCGTGCTGGATGTAAACACGGCGGCCATCGGCCTTTACCGGCGCATGGGCTACCTGCCGGATGGCGTGCGGAACGTGTACCAGCCGGGGGTGGATACAGCATTCTGCAAGCCCTGCAAAGAGCTTGTTATGTGCTATCAGCCCCAGGATCAAGGCTGAACCTGCGGTATTCTGTCGGTTTTTCGTACAGGTTTTGTAGTCTATCTACAATCCGGTTGAAAATAAACTAGTAAAGTTGCACAAGCAGGCCCGGCGCGATTTGTGCCAAATGCGGAATCCTGCCAAAATTGCAAATTTACACTGTACAAAGTCGAACAAATGGGATAAAATATAAACAATCAAGGCGGCACTGATTGTGCAATACCGCCTGAAAGGAGCCCGCGGTAGAGAACTTGGGCGTATCTTTTCATATAAGTAGGAGAGAATAATTATGTACGTTAAAGAAGTTACCGTTGAGAATCAGGTAGGTCTGCACGCTCGTCCGGCCACCTTCTTCATCCAGAAGGCAAACGAGTATAAGTCTTCCATTTGGGTCGAAAAGGAAGAGCGCCGCGTCAACGCTAAGTCCCTGCTGGGTGTTCTGAGCCTTGGCATCGTTGGCGGCACCACCATCCGTATCATTGCTGACGGCACCGATGAACAGGCTGCTGTGGATGGTCTGGTCAAGCTGGTCAACTCCGGCTTCTCTGAATAATCAGATCTTTTGTTTTTGCGGCGGGTGACTGGTCACCCGCCTTTTTTTGTCTGCGCGGCCATGCCGCGCAATCGCGAAGCGATGCAAAAACAGCCGGAGCGCTGAGCGCTGCGCCCGCAGGCGCGTTTCGGAGCGCAACCGCCGCAGGCGGCACTTGGCGCGGAGATAGGATGTTCCTCTGTACTTCCGCCGCCCAAAGGCGGCGATTGGGTGGAGGCTTGGGCCTTGCCTTACCACAAACAGGCTATGCCTCTTTCCTTAGCTCAACCCCGCGCGCTGCGCCAGCAGCCGCGCATGATGCAATCTACGATAAGCTACAGGGGTTGATAAATTCCACAACCCGGCCATGCCGCGCAGACAAAAAATCACTCACCACCCTTATTCAAAAACCATGACAAAACAAGAACTCTACAAAAAAGCTTGTATGCTCCCGCTGCTACCGGGGGTGTATATCATCCGCGATAAAACGGATACCATCATCTATATTGGCAAAGCCAAGCGCCTGCGCATCCGTGTTTCACAGTATTTCCGCGAGGGCGTGCCCCATGACGCGAAGGTCACCCAAATGATCAACCACGCATTTGCGTTCGATGTCATCGTCTGCCAAAGCGAATTTGAGGCCCTGGTGCTGGAAGCCAGCCAGATTAAGGCCCATACGCCAAAGTATAATATCTTGCTCAAAGATGATAAGGGCTACAGCTATGTAAAGATCACCCACGGCCCCTGGCCGCGTATTTCTGCTGCCCTGCAAAAGGACGATGAGAACGCCGATTATATCGGCCCGTTCACCTCGGCTTTTGCGGTGCGGGAGATGGTGGAAACTGCCCAGAACTGTTTTTTGCTGCCCCGCTGCAATAAAGAGTTCCCGCGTGATATCGGCAAGGGCCGCCCCTGCCTGAATGCCCATATCGGCAAGTGCATGGCTGTGTGCAGCGGCAAAATTACCTGCGAAGCTTACAATGAGGCCGTGCAGGGGGCTCTGCGCATGATCCGGTACGGCAAAAAAGATATCGTCAAGCAGCTGAAAGAGAAGATGCAGGCGGCGTCTGACCGGCTGGATTTTGAAACAGCCGCCCTGCTGCGGGATCAGATCGCGGCCATCGACCGCGTGGCGGCGGGCCAGAAGGTGGTTATGGATGCCGGGACAGAGATGGACGTCATCGCGCTGGCGGGCACCACCCGCGCGGTATGCGCAGCGGTGCTGCGCTACCGGGATGGCCGCCTGACCGATAAGCGGGAGTTCGTCTTTCATGATACGACCGATATCGAAGCCGTGCGGGAGGAATTCCTGCCCCAGTATTATCTGGATGGCGAGACGATCCCCAAAACCATTGCGGTGGATACCCTGCCGCCGGACGCCGAAGCGCTGAACCAGGCGCTGAACGAAGCACGCGGCAGCAAGGTGGAGCTGTATGTGCCCCAGCGCGGCGATGTGGCCAAGCTGGTAACAATGGCCTACACCAACGCTGTGGAGCGCCTGGGGCGCGAGAGCGGCCGCTATACCCGCGAGGAAAAGCTGCTGGAAGAAGCCGCCCAGGTGCTGGGCCTGAAAACCCCGCCGAGGGTGATTGAAAGCTATGATATTTCCAACTGGGGCGATGGCTCCAGCGTGTGCGGTATGGTGGTGTTCAAGGATGGTAAGCCTTACCGCGCCGGCTACCGCCGTTTTAAGATGCGCACCGTTGCCGGCACGGATGACTATGCCTCTATGGCGGAAACGCTTTCCCGCCGGGCTGCAGAGTACGAGGCGGCCCGGCGCGGCGAAAAGCCGGATAATGAAACCAACCAGTTTGCCACCATGCCGGATCTGCTGCTGATCGATGGCGGCCGCGGGCAGGTGAGCGCCGTTAAACAGGCACTGCGCGGCACGGCACTGGAACATGTGCCCACCTTTGGCATGGTCAAGGATGACCACCACCGCACTCGCGCCATTGTGGATGATGCGGGCGGGGAAATCGCCATCAACCGGCACCGCAATATCTTTACCTTTGTGACCAATATCCAGGATGAAACCCACCGCTATGCCAACGATTACCGCAAGCGGATGATGCACAAAAAGTCCTATGCGGCAACCCTGACAGAGCTGCCCGGCGTTGGCCCCAAGACCAGCGCGGCACTGCTGGCACATTTCAAAACCGTAACGGCAGTCAAGCAGGCGTCTATTTCGGACCTGGAAGAGGTCAAGGGCATCAGCCACGCCAAGGCGGAGAACATTTATAATGCTCTGCGCCAGTAAACTCAACGCCGGCAACGGCAGGAGAGGGGAAAACCCGGCTGGATTGCAGGCTGGGTTGTAAAATAAGAATGAATGACGGTAAACTCCCTTGACAAGCGGATTTGAACCATCCATAATGTATAAGTGCAACTGTTTATCCCGAATAGGAGTGCTCTGGCTTGAGCTTCCCAGCGGGATGGGTGGCTGCCATATAACAAATGAAAGGCAGGCGGCCTAACATGATGCGTGTGATTGCAGGTACAGCCCGCGGCAAAAACCTTGCTGCGCTACCGGGGGAGGATGTTACCCGCCCCACCATTAACCGCGTAAAGGAGGCAATGTTCTCCAGCGTACAGTTCTCTGTGCCCGGCGCGCGCGTGCTGGACTTGTTTGCAGGCAGCGGCCAGCTTGGCATTGAGGCATTATCCCGCGGGGCCAAGCGCTGTGTTTTCCTGGATGCTTCCCGCGAGGCGATCCAGATCGTGCTGGCCAACTGCAAAACGGCGGGCGTGTTTGCGCAGAGCCGGGTCATCCCGGATGATGCGTTCCATTTTTTGGCCACCACGCAGGAAGAGTTTGATCTTGCCCTGCTGGACCCGCCGTACCACCACGGCACGGTAGCCAAAGCACTGCCGCAGCTGGCAGCGCACATGGCCCCTGGCGGTGTGGTGCTGTGTGAAACAGAACTGGACGCCGAGCTGCCGGAACAGGTTGAGGGGCTTGTTTTGGCAAAACAATATAAATACGGCAAGATTTTGGTAAGCCGCTATGAGAAAGAGGAACAGCTATGAATGTTGAGGAATTGCTGGATATGCTGGAGGAAACGCTGGAGGAGGGTACCGCTGTGCCGTTTGCCGCCGCCAAGCGTGTGGTAGATGTGGACCGCTGCCGCGATATCGTGGATGAGGTGCGCAATAACCTGCCCGATGAACTGCACGACAGCAAAAAGATTGTGGCAGACCGCGAGCAGATTTTAAAGAACGCCCAGACCGATGCGGATAACATCATCAAGCAGGCAGAGGAACGCGCACGGGTACTGGTATCGGACAAAGAGATCACCAAGCGCGCACAGAAGATGGCCGTGGAGCTGGTGAACGCCGCACAGGCACAGGCGAAAAAGATCAACAATGCCTCCGCGGCTTATTGTGAGAATATCCTCAAAAACTCGGAGGAAGTTCTGGCCCGCAGTGTGGCGGATATCAAAAATACCCGCATGAACCTGCGCAACCTGGCCAGCCGCGGCCCCCATGGCCCACAGAAACCGAATCTGTAAAATCGGCCCCCTGTGCGGGCTTTGTGAAAGAGATCTGCACGGTTCCTGCCCCGCAAACAACAAATAAGACAGCATTTGTGAAAACTTTATGGCCCGCAGCGCTTTTTGGCGCTGTGGGCTTGCTTTTTGCCCCGCGATTTGGTACTATATAAGTGTTCCAGTGGGTAAAAGTGGGCAGTTTGGGGTTAAAGTGGTGAGTTATCCACACATTCCACAGGGTTGTTAACCGCGAAATTCCGCTGAAACGCTAAAAAAGCGACAGTTCCAACCGGGAAGGGGGCGGGTTCGACAATGTTCATGGGTCAGTATGACTACGCAGTGGACGCAAAGGGCCGTCTGAATTTCCCCGCAAAGTTCCGGGATGGAATGGGCGAAACCTTTATCGTGACCCGCTGGCTGGACCATTGCCTTGCCGCGTTCCCGCCGGAGGAGTTTGAAAAAGTGGCCCAGCGCATTGCCGAAAAAGGTATGGTAAAGGGCCGCAATGTCAGCCGTATGCTGTATTCCTCTGCGGTGGAAGTAACACCGGATAAGCAGGGCCGCATTCAGCTGCCCGCAAAACTGCGGGAATACGCCAACTTGGACCACGATGTGAGCGTGATCGGCAACCGCAACTTTGCGGAGATCTGGAACACCCAGGATTGGGAAGCCCGCCAGGCGGAAAGCGATGAAGATTTTACCGCCGCAATGGAAGACCTTGATTTTTAAGATACACTTTGAGCGGGGGTGTACCCCTGCATGTTAAACCGTGTGAAACGGGGAAAGAGGAGAACACCGTGGAATTTAGTCATATCCCCGTTTTGCTCAGCCAATGCCTTGAAGGGTTGGCCATTGACCCTACCGGGATTTATCTGGACGGAACGGCCGGCGGGGCAGGCCACTCAAAGGAAATAGCAAAACGCCTGACCACCGGGCGGCTGATCTCGCTGGATCAGGACCCGGATGCGGTGGCAACCGCTGCCGCAAGGCTAAAGGGCTTACCCGCCCAGGTGGTTCAGGCCAACTTCCGCGAAACCGCCCGCGTGCTGGATGAACTGGAGATCCCCTTCATCAACGGCGCGCTGCTGGACCTTGGCGTTTCCAGCCACCAGCTGGACGATGCCGAGCGTGGCTTCTCCTATCACGCGGATGCCCCGCTGGATATGCGCATGAGCCAGCAGGGGCCCACCGCGGCAGACTTGGTGAACACCCTGGACCGTGAGGAACTGACCCGTATCCTGCGCGATTATGGTGAGGAACCGTATGCCTGGCAGATTGCGGGTAAAATCGTGAAAGCACGGGAGGAAACCCCGATTTTGACGACCCTGCAGTTTGCGGACCTGATTGCATCCGCTATGCCGCCTGCCGAGCGCCGCAAGAACAAGAACCCCGCCCGCCGCAGCTTCCAGGCAGTGCGGATTGCCGTCAATGGGGAACTGGATGCCCTGAACGAGGGGATGGAGGCGATTTTCAGCCGCCTGGCCCCCGGCGGGCGGTTCTGCATCATCACGTTCCACAGCCTGGAGGACCGGCTGGTAAAACAGAAGTTCCGCCGCTGGGCCCAGCGCTGCACCTGCCCGCCGGAGCAGCCTATTTGCACCTGCGGCGGGATGCCCAAAGCTAAACTGATTACCCGCAAGCCGATTGAAGCGGACGCTGGTGAGTTGGAAGAAAACCGCCGCAGCCGTTCCGCCAAGCTGCGCGTACTGGAAAAATTATAAGCGTGCCAGGAGGGAACATTGGCAGCGCGGCATGGCGCTTGTGACCATGCCGCACAGCTTAAGGAAAGCCGAAATTTTACGATACGAGAAAGGGGGCGGCGCCCATGGCTTCCACAGCAGCAGAAATTTCAACCAACAATCATTCCGGTTCCTCCCGCACACCGCGGGTGCGCGTTGTCAAGGGCGGACGCTACGGCCTGAGCAAGGCACGCCAGTTTGCCCGCACGGCGGGCACGGTGCTGGTCATTGCCATCTTTTTTGGCTTGTTTGCCAGCATTGTCGCCAGCCAGGCACGCATCACACAGCTTTCCGGCGAAATTGATGACGCCAAGTCGGAACTGACCAATGCCCAGAGCTATAACGACTATCTGTCCACCACCATGGATCAGATCACCAACAGCACCAGCGTCCAGCAGGAAGCGGAGGATCGGCTGGGGCTGGTTAAAATGGACCCCAGCCAGGTGACGTATGTCCGGCTGGAGGATGAAAGCGTGATCGAACGCGCAGCCGGCACAGCAGACAAGTTTTTTGCCGGTATCAAAACCGCAGCGCTCAGTCTGCTTGGCAGTTTTGACCCGTAACCGATCCGGTCAAGGCAATACCGCATAACTTTGGGTGCCCAAGCCGTCAGGTGGGAATCATGCGGTGCTGCCCTTACATTGCGCCAAAGCGTGCATCCCAACAGGAGCACGCTTTTTTTGCCATCATGGGCGGGCGCGTATTCGTGCAAACAGTCTTTTCTGTAAAGGAATGAACCTATGCCAAAGCAACCCGACAACAAGAATCAATCCACGCGTCATCACAACCGCCGCAGCCCGGAGCCGGGGCAGAATCATGCGCTTACGCTGAACGGACGCATCATGGTTTTGCTGCTGGTGATCGGCTTTATCGCTGCGGGGTGCGGCGTTCTGATTTATAAGCTGTATACCCTGCAGATCCGGGATGCTGAGCAGTACCGTGTTCAGGCGGCGGAACAGCAGCTTTCCGATACCCAGATCCCCGCCACGCGCGGCTCTATTTATTCCGCTAACGGCAAACTGCTGGCCAAAAGCAGTGTGGTGTGGAACATTATTGCCAACCCGTCCAAGTGCAACCAGGATTATGTGGCGGAAGCCAGCCAGAAAATCAGTGAATTGCTGAACGGGAGCGTCAGCGCGGAAAAAATTCAGGAGCAGCTGAGCAAAACGAACAGCCAGTACCGCGTGATTGCCAAGGGCATTGATATGGTAACGGCGCAATCCATTATTGACTATGCCAACACCAAACGCATTACCAACGGCAAGGCGGAGGGGGACCCGGATGCCAAGTACGAAACGGTGCTTTCCATGTACAAGGAATCCTCCTCCACGCGGGAATACCCTAACGGAATGTACCTTTCCTCGGTCTTGGGCTTTTGTGATGACAGCGGCAACGGCATGTACGGCCTGGAAAAATCGTATGATGAGAAACTGGTCGGTACACCGGGGCGCAGCATCAGCAGCGAGAACGCATGGGGCTATGAACTGGCTAACGAGGAAAGCGATACCCACGCGGCTATCAACGGCTATAACCTGAACCTGACCATTGACGATACCATCCAGACCGTGTTGGAAACCGAGCTTTCCAACGCAATTGATGACTATGATGTGCAGAACCGTGCCAGCGCCATTGTGATGAATGTGAACACCGGCGCGGTGCTGGGTATGGCAACGGCGCCGCAGTTTGACCCCAACGATCCGTATAATATCACCGAACCCAAATTGCAGACTATCCTGGATAATGCCGGAACGGCGCTGACGGAGGACGATATTTCCGTCCTGCAAAGCCGTTTGGGGCAGGACGCCGTAGCTGATATCATTGCGGACGGCGTTGTGAACCCCAACGGAACAAAAAGCATCGACGAAGAAGGCAACGAAATCGACGTTCCCAGCGAAAAAAGCCAGCTGCAGGGCATGATCCGTGAGGCCGAGTGGAAGAACAAAGCCGTGACGGAATTGTATTACCCCGGCTCAGTCTTTAAGCTCATGACGGCCGCTGCGGCGCTGGATTCCGGCCTGATGGGGGCGGACCAGCAGTTTTACTGCGGCGGCGACCTGACAGTATTCCCCAATACCGAGTGGGAACACAGCTACCGCTGCGCCGAGGGCAACACTCACGGCTGGCTGGATATGGCCGGGGCGCTGAACCACAGCTGCAACCTGTACTTTATCCAGGTGGCGGAAAAAATGAGCGCCGAATTCTTTTATAACTACTACCAGGCGTTTGGCCTGACCCAGACCACTGGCATTGACCTGCCGTATGAGGCAAAGGGCATCTCCAAAACCCAGCAGGAGATGGAGCAGGTGGAAACGGACCTGTACTCCACCGCGTTCGGCCAGTCCCAAAAGCTGACCCTGATCCAGATGGCAGCCGCCGTGGCTTCCACCGTGAACGGCGGCTACCTGATGACCCCCTATGTGGTGGATAATATGACGGACGACACCGGCAACGTGGTATGGCAGGCTGAAACCGACATTAAGCGCCAGGTTGTCAGCGAGGAAGTCAGTGAGCAGATCCGCGCCATGATGGAAAACAACGTGGGGCACACCGGTACCAGCAATGACCTGGACTATCACGGTTGTGCCAGCGCTTATGTGGCGGGCTACCGCATCGGCGGCAAATCCGGTACGGGAGAACAGCTGGACTGGAAAGGCGCTTACAAGTACCGCCCGGACGGCGACTATCGCAAGGCCATCAGCTTTGCCGCCATCTTTCCGGCGGACGACCCGGAAATTCTGGTGCTGGTCATGATGGATGACCCGCGCTGGATCTTTGACTACGCTTCCCAGATTGTGGCCCCCGTTACCGGCAACATCATCAGCCAGATCGCGCCGTATCTTGGCATTGAACGGGATGCTTCTTATGATAGCAACGGCAGTGTGGAAGTGCCAAATGCCATTGGCACCCGCTGGACTTCCGCCCAGGTCAAGATGAACGCCGCCGGGCTTTCCCACCGGTTTGTGGATACCAGCGACGGCGATGTTGTGTATCAGTACCCCGCAGGCGGCACCGTGGTGCCCGCAGGCTCCACGGTTTACCTATATACCCAGTCCACCACCGACGCCACCACCACCGTACCGGATGCCACCGGCAAAACCGGAACCTTTGCCGCACAGATGCTCAAGGCTTCCGGCGTTAATGTGGCAATTTCGGGCAGTGCATCGGACCGTGTTGTCAGCCAAGATATTGAGGTTGGGAGTGTGGTGCCCTACGGCACAGTCGTTACCCTGACCACGGAACCCGACGGCAGCAGCGATGCCCAGCAGGATGCAGATACCCCGCAGGACGATGCCGCCCAGGACGATACGCCCCAGGACGCCGCCGGTGAAAACGATCAGGATAGCACGACCCAGGATGATACCGGCAGCGATGCCGAGCAGCAATAACCCCGGCCACGGCAGGGGAACCCCACAGCAAACTGAAACATGCCGCAACTAAACCAACCAAAAGGAGCGTGTTCCCATGAAACCCATGAATGCGAACGAACTTCTGGCCGGGCTGGCACTGGCCCGCCCGGTGCCCATCACCGCCGTTGTAACGGACTCCCGCAAGGTGCAGCCGGGCTGCATTTTTGTCTGCTTCCCCGGCGAGCGTGTGGACGGCCACGACTATGCCGCCAAGGCGTACCAGGCCGGGGCCGAGTATGTGATCGCCAACCATCCCGTGGAGGGCGTGCCGGAGGATCACCTTGTCATCTGTGAATCCAGCTACCTTGCCATGATCCGTATGGCATCCAACTACCGCACGTTGTTCAGCCCGCTGATGATCGGTGTGACCGGCAGCGTGGGCAAAACCACCACCAAAGAGTTCTGCTATGCGGTTCTTTCGGCTTTTGGCAATACCTTAAAAACAGAGGGCAACCAGAACAATGAGATCGGCCTGCCCAACACGCTGTTCCGCCTGGAGGATACCACCCAGTATGCTGTGGTGGAAATGGGCATGAGCCACCTGGGCGAGATCGCCCGCCTGGTGCGCACAGCACGGCCGTCTGCCGGTATCATTACGATGATCGGCGTTTCCCACCTGGAAAATCTGGGCACACGGGAGAATATACTGAAGGCAAAGATGGAAATCTGTCAGGGTCTGCCGGACGGCGCCCCGCTGGTTCTGAATGCGGACGATGACCTGCTGCCCACCGCACAGATCCCCGGCCGCCTGCGCCCGGTGTGGTTCGGCATCCGCTCCAGCTCCGCCGATGTGCGCGCCATCAATATTCATACCGTAGGGGAGGGTACCGGCTTTACCCTGGTGGATAACGTGGACAGTGAAACCTATGAGTTCAGTGTAACCATCCCCACGGCAGGCGTTCATACCGTGTATGATGCCCTTGCTGCTTACACTGCAGCCACCCGCTTGGGGCTGGAGCGTGCCCGCGCCGCCCGTGCGCTGGCCAGCTATCAGACCACCGGTATGCGCCAGAACATTGTGCAGCACGGCGGTGTGACCTTTATTGAGGATTGCTATAACGCCAGCCCGGACAGCATGAAAGCAGCCTTGCAGATTCTGCATGACCGCCAGCCCGGCCCCGGCGGCCGCCGCATTGCCGTGCTGGGCGATATGCTGGAACTTGGCGCAGCCAGTGAACCCGGCCACCGCCAGACCGGCGAATGGGCCTCGGATGCCGCCGACCTGCTGGTGGCTTACGGCCCGTTGAGCGCAGCCATGGCCGAAGCAGCCCGCCAGAAAGGGCTGCAAACCATCCATTGCCAAGCGGCGGAGGAAGTAGTAGAATATCTACGGCAGAACGTCCGCCCCGGCGATGTTGTGCTGGCAAAAGCCAGCCACGCCATGAAGCTGGATGATGTATTAAAGCAGCTTTACGCGGCGCTGCCAAACGCATAATTGCATATTTTGGGGGAATATCACATGGGAATGATCGTTTCTTGGATGCTGGTTGCCGCGGCAATCGGTGCGTTTGCCGTTACGGCACTTTCAGGCTGTTTTGTAATTCCGGCACTGCACAAGCTGCACTTCGGCCAGACCATCCGGGAATCCGGCCCGACCTGGCATAACAAAAAACAGGGCACACCCACCATGGGCGGCCTGTGCTTCATCTTTGGCATTCTGGTGGCCTGCGGCCTGGTGTATGCCGGGTTCTACCGCTATGCACAGGACCTTTTGGGTATTGTTCAGGTGCGCGCCGCCTTGCTGGCGCTGTTCCTGGCGTTTGGTTCCGGCTTTATCGGTTTTCTGGATGACTATATCAAGGTCGTCAAGCACCGCAACCTGGGCCTGCTTGCCTGGCAAAAGCTTATCATGCAGTTCATTGTTACCGGCGGCTTCCTGGTGGGGCTGCACATGCAGGGCCTGCTGACCACCATCATTATGCTGCCCTTTATCGGTGCGGTAGATCTGGGCTGGGTGTATTACCCCATTGCGTTTTTCGGCATCATCTTTTTGGTCAATGCCGTCAACCTGACGGATGGTCTGGACGGCCTGTGCTCCTGTGTGACCTTTGTTTCCATGCTGGGCTACCTGCTGGCTGCCAGCATGCTCAGCTTTTATCATGTGGCCGTTCTGGCGGCGGCAACGGCTGCCGCGGCGGCGGGCTTCCTGGTGTGGAACTTCTACCCGGCCAAAGTGTTCATGGGCGATACCGGCAGCATGTTCCTGGGCGGTATGGTAACGGCCCTTGCCTTTATCATGGGCCGGCCGGAGCTGGTGTTCTTCTTTGGCATTGTGTATATCTGGGACGCCATGACCGTTGTGATCCAGCGCGTTTACTTCAAGCTGACCCATGGCAAGCGCATTTTCCGCATGACGCCGATCCACCACGCATTCGAGATGCGCGGCTGGAAAGAAGTCAAGATCGACTTTTTCTTCAGCCTGATCGCCATTATCGGCGTGGTGCTGGGCCTGATGTACGTTTACATGGCATAAAATATTCTTAGCGTTCAGAAAGGGGGCTGTACCGCAAATGACGCTTGCCCAGCTTTTCGATTTGGCCTTTGGCAACATTGGCAGGTTTTTTAAGGAAATCGCGTTCAAAAAAGAGGAACGCGGCAAACTTTCCTATGGCTTTGTCGGCACGCTGATCCTTGTGTTGACTTACGGGCTGATCATGCTGTTCTCCGCCAGTTATTCCACCGGGTATTACCGCTTCAAGGGGGATATTTACCACTTTATCCGCCCGCAGGCAATTCTGGCGGTGGTGGGGCTGGTGCTGATGTATCTGATTTCCAACATCAACTACCGCAGCCTGCGCCACATGAACTGGTACTTATACATTTTAACGCTGCTGCTTTTGGTGTGGGCCCTGTTCAGTGAGCCGTACAACGGCTGTTATCGCTGGGTGTATATGTTTGGCACGACCCTGCAGCCATCGGAGCTGGCAAAGTTTTCGGCTATTTTGGGCCTTGCCTGCTTTGCGGACCGGTATTATGAAAAACGGGGCACACTGCTTTACGGCATTGTGCTGCCCGTGCTGCCGCTGCTGCCGGTGGTGGTTCTGCTGTACAAAGAACCCCATAACTCTGCTATCATGCTGATCCTGCTGATTGCGGGCAGTATGATTTTGTGTGGCGGTGTGGGCCGGTTCTGGTGCATCCCGGCGGCAGGCGCGGCTGTGTTTGTGATTTATAAAATGCTGACCGGCCAGGATAACTATGTTCAGCAGCGCCTCGGCGCATGGAACGGTGACGAGGGCGATATTTTGTACCAGACCCAGCAGAGCCTGTATTCCATTGCGTCCGGCGGGCTGACCGGCCTGGGCATTGGCAACAGCCGCCAAAAGCACCTCTGGCTGCCGGAAGCCAGCAACGACTTTATCTTTTCCGTTCTGTGCGAAGAGCTGGGCTTTATCGGCGCGGTGATCTGTATGGGCCTTTTTGCCGCACTGATCATTCAGGGCGTTATCATCGCCCTGAACTCGCCGGATTATTTTGGTACGATGCTGGGTATTGGCATTATGTCGCAAATTGCCTGGCAGACCATGATCCACATTGCGGTGGTCACCAATGTGGCCCCAAATACCGGCATCAGCCTGCCGTTTTTTTCCTCCGGTGGTACCAGCTTGCTGATTCTATTGTGTGAGATGGGCATTATGCTAAGCATATCGCGGGCGGGCAACGCGCAAAACGCTGCGCGCAGCAAGCGCTCGCATGAAGAACTTGCCCGCCGGATGAACCCGCAGCGCCGCACCCACAAAGCCCTGCACAGCAACTGAGAATTCCCGCATGCCTGCGGAAAACATTGTTCTCTTTGGTTTCAGATATAAGGCAATACCGCACAATTCCCGCCTTACGGCTTAAGCACCGCTCCGGCGGCTG
>ERZ1035041.55-NODE-55-length-70226-cov-17.488193_pt1 | contig 70226 bp, 73 predicted proteins | sample MGYA00520684_ERZ1035041 | MGnify/ENA primary metagenome ERZ1035041 (study PRJEB33766, sample SAMN09781699) | gut metagenome | biome: gut microbiome | host: Homo sapiens | place: Madagascar | study: EMG produced TPA metagenomics assembly of the PRJNA485056 data set... | reverse complement strand
AGGTCAGCATGCTTTTTACCTCCATGCGCTTTGATCTTTCCGAACGGAGTATACCGCAAAAGTCAGCCGCTCACCCGGCTCACAGGATATAGTGAGGTACCTCCATAAATTCTGAGTTGCCGTTCTCAGTATACCATGGTTTTCCCTTGCGGAAAAGATAGCGAAACAAAAATGCCCCCGGAGGGCTTGTTGCGGCTCTCCGGGGGCATCTTATGTGCGTTGTGCCTTGGCGCACACGACCGGCGTTTTACTCGATCTCGATCAGGTTCGGGTTCTCAGGCAAAGCCTTCGTCTGCTGAGGAGCAGGCAGCTCGACGTGCAGGACGCCATCCTCGAACTTTGCGTGGATGTCTTCCTTCTTCACATCGCCCACGTAGAAACTGCGCGCGCAGGTGCCGGAGAAGGATTCGCGCCGCAGATAGCGGCCCTTCTTATCCTTTTCGTCGTTGCTGTGGCTGCGCACTGCCTGAATGGTCAGGTAGCCGTCGTTCAGATCCATCTGAACGTCTTCCTTCTTGCAGCCCGGCAGATCAACCGCTACTTCGTAGCCGTTGTCCGTCTGTTTGACATCGGTCTTCATCATGTTTGCACCGCGCTTACCAAAGGTATCACGAGCCTCACGGTTCATCATACGTTCCAGTGCAGCGTCATTCCAGAACGGATCGAAGAAATCATCGAACAGGTTTTCATGGAAAACAGTCGGCATAAACATAAATCATTCCTCCAATCCCGGCGTTCGGGTCGGGGCAAAAAATCTGAAGCGTCCACTCGGAAAGGCTTTCCGGGGAGCCTTGCGGTTCTCCTTTTGCCCTTCCTCCTGAGCACGCCACTGTTATAGCATCGTTCATTAGCAGTGTCAAGATCAGAGTGCTAAAATTTACAGAAAGATAATTCTTTGATAATCTTTCATGCAATCATAGGCGTTTTTTCAGGCATATGTCAGCCTTAAGTATTTGGCATCCACTCCATTCGCCACCAGCGTAGCAGCGATTTCCTCAAATGTCTTTACTACCTCCATTGCTTTTACCGGAACGACGATTTCGTCCGGCTCTCCTTCCTCTAGGAGACCTTTTGAAAAGCTCATGCCAGGGGTTTTCACTTCGCCAATATTAAAAGCCATCAAGTTCACTTTTCGTCCATCAAATGCCTCAAAATCAAAAAAATTCATAACTCCATCAAACACATCTGGCGACTCAAGTTCTTTACTGTCATAATCCAATATATGCGTATGTTCTGAAACGATTGATTTGATTTTATCCACTTCTGCCTTTTCCAGTTGCAGTCCTTGTGTATTTTCTCTGTTCTCCTGACATTGAACGAAGCCATCTTCTGACACGGACACACGGCAAAGCGGCAAACCCCAGGCATTTGCCAGCAAATAATCAAAAACGATGTTTTCTCTCATCCGAATCTCCTTATCCTTCCACCTTCTGGATCACCGCACCCAGCCATCGGCACAGGGTATCGCCTGCCTGATTTGCGATCTCCAGCACGCGGGCGTGGCTATGCTTGACCGTCTGGATGCCAGTGGCCATGTTAGTGATACAGCTGACGGCCAGTACCTTCATGCCCATGTAGTTGCAGACCATGGTTTCCGGCACGGTGCTCATACCCACAGCATCAGCACCCATGCCAGCAAAGGCACGGATCTCGGCCGCCGTTTCGTAGCAGGGACCCATGAAGCCCAGATAAACGCCCTCCTTGTAGGCAATGCCCAGTTCATCGGCGGTCTGCTTGGCAAGGTTCCGCAGTTCCAGACTGTAAGGTTCGGTCATGTCCGGGAAGCGGGGGCCGAAGCGCTCATCGTTGGGGCCAATGAGAGGGTTCGTGCCCATCATGTTGATGAAGTCGGTAATGAGCATCAGGGTGCCCGGCGCAAACTCCCGGTTGATGCCGCCGCAGGCGTTGGTCAACACCACCTTTTCCACGCCCAACAGCTTGAACACATAGAACGGGTAGCAGACTTCCTTCATGGAGTAGCCCTCATAGAAATGGAAGCGGCCTTCCATGGCGTAGACTTCCGTGTCCCCCAACTTGCCAGCCAACAATGCGCCTTTGTGTCCTGCCACCGTGGATACCGGGAAGTTGGGGATATCCTTGTAGGACAGTTCTTCCATGTCCGTAAAGTCCGCGGTCAGCTTGCCAAGGCCGGAGCCCAGCACCACCGCGATCTTCGGGCGCTTTTTCGTGTGCGTCTTGATATATTCCGCACTTTCCAGTGCCTTTTCATAAAGATGTTCCATACCGTTCTCTCCTTTTCCCAAAAAATTCGATATACTCTCTGGGTTCAGTATATCGGATTTTTCAGGCCGATGCAAGACGCCCTTCATCGAGTCTTATTAAAAACCAAGGAGCAGATACTTCACATCACGAGTATGTTGTATCTGCTCCTTGGTTCTCCGAATGTCTTATCTCTGACCGATGTTCCACCGAAACAGCTCATATCCTTCCCGGATATCCTCCGGCAGACGTTTCAAAGTCTCGTCCCGCAGTTCCTGCGGCATCCCGTAAAAAGCTTCGGCAATGCCGCCGGTGATGCAGGCAAGGGTGTCGCTGTCGCCGCCCAGAGAAACTGCATTGCGAAGTGCATCCTCAAAACTGACGCTTTCCAGAAAAGCAATGATTGCTTCCGGCACAGTTTCCTGACAGGTCTCCACATGATGATAGGTCGGCCGAATTTCATCGCAGGTACGGTTCAGGTCATAACCGAAGGTCTGCTCCACATACCGCTTGATCTCCGGCTTGCTGTGGCCGGTACGGGCCAGAAAAATTGCTGCCGACGTGGCCTGCGCGCCTTTGATGCCCTCCGGGTGGTTGTGGGTGACTTCAGCGGTCACTTTTGCCATTTCCAGCGTTTTGTCCAGCGTATCGAACAGCCAGCCCGCTGCCGCCACCCGCATGGCGGAGCCGTTGCCAAAGCTGCCGTAGGGCTGCGGATGCTCCGCACGCAGCCACCGGCGGAACATCCCACCGTAACCGGCATGAGGGTATGCCCTGCCCCAGCGCCGCATTTCGTGCTGCACCTCGTCAAAGGTTTTCTGTGCATTCCCCTGCCCTGCAATCAACCCTACGGCTACCGCAATGGTCATGACCGTATCGTCGGTGAAGTGCGATTTTTCGCTCAGCAGGGGGAAATCCTTGTGCTTGTAATTGTTCCGCTCAAACTCGTAGGGACTGCCCACGATGTCACCCAAGATTGCTCCTAACATGGCTGTTTTCTCCCTTACCTATGATGCCGCTTCTGGAAATCAGCTTCGATTTGTTCTTTCCACTCTGCGCCGATGGACGCGCAGCAGGGTGCTTCCCGCATCCGGGAGACTGTCTCGCTAACAACGTGGTAGTTGACCGCCACGCCCTGTGCGTCATTCTCAAACCGCACAGCCCGGTCGGACGAGATGCCGAAGCGGGCAGCTTCCTTCACGGCGTCCATGTTGGCACCGAGGAACAGGAACTCCCAGCCGTATTGCTCTTTTTCCCGCTCGATCATCCGGCGGATCCTCTCATAACTGAACCGCTTGCTGGCGTTTTCCAGCCCATCGGTGGTGATGACAAAGATGACCTTTTCGGCGCGCTCACTCTCCGGCAGATGGCGCTGAATGTTCGCCATCTTTTCCACACCGTAACCGATGGCATCCAGCAGCGCCGTACAGCCCCGGACGTAATAGTCCTTTTCGGTCAGCGGCGCAACAGCCTTCAGTGGGAAACGGTCGTGCAGCAGCTGCACCTCATGGTCGAACAGGATGGTGGTCACGTTGGCCTCGCCCTCCTGCTCCTTCTGCCGGGTCAGCATAGCATTGAACCCGCCGATGGTGTCCTGCTCCAGCCCGCCCATGGAGCCGCTGCGGTCAAGGATAAAAACAAGCTCGGTAAGATTCTTCTTCATAATAAATGCCCTCCGTTTTGTGGTGTATCGCTTTCGTTGGCAAAAGGATACCACAAACCGGAGGGCAAAAGGTCAACGGGCAGGCGACAAATCACGCACCCAGCTGTTCCTGATCGTATTCAAACAATAGCGTATTGACCTGATTGATGTTATAGATTTTGTGTTCCAGGCAATACCGCACGATCCAGTCCCGCTTGGAGCCATCCGAAAAGGCATAGCCCGCACTCTTGAGCAGGTCGATGGTTTCATCTTCGGACAGGTGCAGGCCCACCGCAAAGGCCAGCACCGTTTTCTTTTTGGGGTTGTAGTCACGATTGCACTGAATTTTGGAGAAATGCTGCCGGGAGATGTTGGACTGCTTGTACACGGTGGAGTCCTTCAGCCCCCGCTCGTCAATGAGCCGCAGCAGCCGGGTGGTGAAGCTCTCGCCAAGGTTGTCCATCAGGTTTTCCAGACTGCGGGCTGCCATGGGGGCGGCGGCAGGTGCCGGAACTGCCCCCATCATCGGCAGGGCGGCATCTTCCTCCAACCTGCGCCGACGCTCTGCGGATTCTCTGCGCCGACGGTCAAACTGGTAGCTTTCATCGTTCTGAGCTACATAGTGGTCATCGATGTACTCCTCCACCGAGGTGAACAGCTTGCGGCTCACCGCCAACGAGTGCCGGTCGTAAAGCACCAGATACACGGTCATGTCGTGCTCCATGACGTACTGCGTGATGGTGTCCACCGCAATGCGGAAGGCCTGTTCTTTGGGGTAGCCATAGTTTCCGCTGGACAGCAGCGGAAAGGCCACGCTCTCGCAGTGGTACTCTGCGGCTAATTCCAATGCGGAGTGGTATGCACCGGCTAATTGTTCTGCTTCGCCGAACCCGCCGCCGTGCCACGCCGGGCAGACTGCATGGAAAATATATTTTGCGGGCAGTCCGAACGCCGGGGTACACACGGCTCTGCCCAAATCGCAGCGGCCGATGGCTTCACAGGAAGCGGTCAGCTCCTGCTCCCCTGCCGCCTGATAGATGGCACGGCTGGTGCCGCTGCCCTGCAAAAGGTTCCGGTTCGCCGGGTTGACGATGGCATCCGCCGCCACTTTGGTGATGTCGTTGCGGATCATCAGAAACGGCATGGTGGTTCCTCCCTCACATGGTTTTCTTCATCCTATCACATCCGGCAGGGCGGTGCAAGGGGTGCTCTTGTTTCCTGTCCGCGCAGCTATTATAATAATAGGTACAGAAAGAAGGTGAGCTTCCTGCACGACATCTGGAATCCATGGCACGGCTGCGTCAAGTGCAGTGAGGGCTGCCAGAACTGCTACATGTATTTTCTCGACCGGATGCGGGACCAGAACGGAGCCGAGATCTACAAAACGAAAAGCGGCTTTTCCTATCCGCTCCAGAAAGACCGCACCGGACACTACAAAATCCAGAGTGGTGAGCAGATCCGGGTCTGCATGACCTCGGATTTCTTCTTGGAAGAAGCCGACCCGTGGCGGGTTGAGGCGTGGGACATCATGCGCCAACGCAGCGATGTGGTGTTTTTCCTGCTCACAAAGCGGCCGCAGCGGGTACGGGAGTGCCTGCCGCCGGACTGGGGCAGCGGTTGGGACAACATCTTTTTCAACGTCACCTGTGAAAATCAGCGCCGCGCCGATGAGCGCATTCCCATTCTGTTTGACCTACCCTTCAAGCACAAGGGCATCATGTGCGCGCCCTTCATCGGGCCAGTAAGCATCCGGCAGTACCTTACCGCCGGGCAAATCGAGCAGGTCATCTGCGGCGGCGAAAACTATGATGGTGCCCGCCCCTGCAATTTCGATTGGGTCAAGTCTCTCCGGCAGGAATGCGTGGATGCCAACGTAACATTCTGCTTTATCGAGACTGGCACTGTGTTCATCAAAGACGGTAAACGCTACCACCTGCCCAGCAAGCAGCTGCAAAGCCGGATGGCTTATAAATCCGGTATGAACTTTCAGGGCAGGCCCATTCATTTTGACCTCGTGGACGACTGGGGCTACCCCATCCCGCAGGAAGATCTCTATGTGCCCCATTTCCGCGCAAACTGCGAGACCTGCGGCAGCAAGTTGATCTGCAACGGCTGCAGCGATTGCGGAAAATGCTTATAAAATAAAGGTGGAAAACACCGCCTATGCTCCCCTCCTGCACGACCTTGCCGAGGACGGCATTCTGTGCGCGCTGGTAAAGATTTTTATTATTCCGCGAACCAGCACTCAATACAAATGGAACTTATGGCTGATCTGGTGTGCAATTTCATCCGGCAGCGGGCGGAAACCGATGCAGGTCAGGGTCATGCCCTCTCCGTTTTCATCAAATTCTTCCGGTTCCAGCTCGGTGTGGCAGGCATCCCGGATAAGGAAGAAGTCTTTGTTTTCCACAAGGCCCAATTCCTCGGCAATTGTCTTTGCTTTCAGCAGTTGATTGCGGTTCTTTGCCCCGCAGATAGTTTTGGTAAAAGAGCCATCAAACCATTCTTCATAGGTTGCTTTCTCCAACATGATTTCTGCCCGATATCCGGTAATTTCTCCGTTTTTCTCAATGGGTTCCACGCCCTGTCCCATACCGATGGGGTCGGCGAGGAATGCCAGCGAAGCATGGCAGCACTGCGCCGCCAGCTTACCGGGAGACATCTGCAGGTCTTTTCGGGCAATGATGAGTTGACGCATTTTTTCTCCTTCTTACGACAGTTTGATCTTCAAATCTGCCAGCAGATTCACCGCTTCCGGCAGCGAAAATTTCGCATCCTTCAGGCGGCTTCCCAGAATGTCCACCTTATAGCCTGTAGCATCCCGGAAATCCGCCTTGCGCAGATCACACTGGTAGAACTCCGTTTCGTGAAGTTCTACACCCTTGAAATTCACCAGCTGCATCTCGCATTTGGCAAACATGGAGCCGACAATTTCGTTGCCGTCCGAAAAGTCGAAGCGGTTAAAGTTCATTTCGGTGAAGGTGTTATATTTCAGGCTGCACCCCTTCAGCGTATGGATGGGGTCCGGGAAGGCACCGTTGGACATCAGCGGTGCCCACTCGATTTCCTGCAAACGGCAGTCCTCAAAATCCAGCGACTGCACCGAGGAATGGGTACTGCGCAGACCTGTGATCTCACACCGCACGAATTTGCACTCGTTCAGCGTGGTATGATCCAGTTCGCACTTGGTAAAAGAGCAATCCGCAAATACGCAATCGGTAAAGTCGCAGTCCTCAAAAGTCTCCTCGGTGAACGACAGGTCAGCAAACCGTTCACCTTCACAATAACGCTCTGTCATAAAATTCTCCTGTCAGCGCAGTTCTTCCAGCAGAGCCGTGCAGCCTTCCAGCACATCCTGCCAGGTAGCTTCAAAGTCCCCGGTATATCGCTGCAAATCAGTCTGATTGACATTTTCCGTCCTCATTTTTCAAGATAATTTTAGGCAATTCCCCGGCATCCAAAACACAGATGCCTTCGTCCATCAGCATCTTGGCAAAAACACCCTGTCCGGGAATCTTTGTCCCAGAAAACGTTCCGTCGTAGATTTCCTTCACGCCGCAGCTGGGGCTGCGGGATTGCAGGATGGCAAGCTCCACCCCATTTTCTTTTGCGATGGCAAGGGCCTTGGCTGCGCCCGCTCGGAACTCCCGGTCCACATTGATGCCCTCTTTGTTCGTGACAACGCCCTGCACGATTTCCGCCGGGCACCGCGGTGTGGGCAGGCCGCCCAGCACCTCCGGGCAGACCGGAACCACCTGATGCCCCCGCGCAAAATCACAGACCGCCTGATTGTAATTGTTTCCGCCGCTGTATTTGCAGTTTTCGCCCAGCAGGCAGGCGCTGACCAGAATCTTCATTGTTGTGCGCTCCGTTTTTCAGATACTGAATCTTTTCCCTATTCTACCACGCTTTTGGGCATTGAAAAAGAGGATTCTGCTTTTTCCTATCCCCATATCGGGAGGTCCGCCGTAATCTTTTCTAATTCCTGTGCAAGAAACGTCAGTCTTTCCCTCAGATGGTTGTTATGCGGTGCATCTCCGTTCAGCAGATAGTCCGTTCTGACATTCAGGCAGGACGAAAGATCCTGCAGCAACTCAATCGAGCAGCAGCGGCTTCCCGTTTCAACTTTTGCAAGATGGTTCGCACTAACGTTCAGCATTATACTCAACTGTTCCTGTGTAATCCCCTTCTTTTTCCGCAAATCGCGGATACGTCCGCCGAATTCTTTTGCATCAAATCGCATTGTTCAATCCTTTCCTTTGCGCCGAAAACACAAACAGGCCGAGACTCCTTTTCCGAGTCCCGGCCTGTTTTCAGCTTGAAAATGCACAATGACCGCGACTCGATGAAGCTGCTCTTGTGAGCAGCTCACGGAGTATTATCAGCCTTTAATGCATTGTTCCGAACCAAAAGAACCTCATAAAGTTCTCATCAAAAAACAGGGAGTGACATCAAATCACTCCCCGTTTGCATTGATTGTATCAGAGTTTCGTCATCCAGAGCCCATGCAGATTGCAGTATGCGTAAACGGCCACCGGCTTTTCACTGCCCAGTTCAAAAACAGCTTTGGGTGCCTGCCCCGGATTCAGATAGCGGATCTGCCCGCCGTTCTCAGTCTCCACAAAAATCCACTGAATATAGTGAACATCCGCCATGGGGTGCTCCACCGCGCCCACTGTGACCGTGAGACGACTGCCGGAAAGCTCTGCCACCGGCAGATGCTTCTCGCCGCTGGCTTCCACCGTATTGGGAACCAGCTCTTTCATTTTCCCCCCGCAGCAGACCAGCGGAACGCCTGCGTTATGGATGGTAGTGACGAGGTTGCCGCAGTGATTGCAGATGTAAAACTTTGCCTTCATATCGAAATCCTCCATCGGAATGTTATCGGTGTGTTTCTTGTATCTATATGATAACATTTCCTATTTATGATTTCTGTAACTGAATCACGCAAAGCGTTTTGGGGCTCACTTGCAATAAATCTCAATGGCTTTCTGCGCAAATTCTGCGGCACCGGCACCGCCGGCAGCATTGATGTTTTCCGTAAATGCTCCGCCTGCCCCATACATCTGCCCCAGCTGATTCAAGATCACCTTGGAACAGTTGTAGTAGTGCTCTGTGATAAACTCCTGCAGCTTCTTCACCTGTGCCTGCACTTCAGGGTCCGCCGGGTCTTTGCTCTGCATCCCGCCGAATGCCGCCACGATGTCCATCAGTTGACTGCTCATGTCCTTGACTTCTTTCTCGGTCTTATGGGCAGTTTTTTCCTCAAACTCTTTGTATTCCGGCGTTTCGCCCCATTCCTTTTTGGCCTGCTCGGTATACTTCTTGATCTTCTGCGTATCAAATGCGGTAAAGTCCATAACCTTTCCTCCTGTGGTTCGAATTTTCTGCGCAAGGCCGATCAGATTTTCCAGATGCTGCTTTTTCAATGTCAGAAGTGTGATCTGTTGTTCCAGTGCCTTCTGCCGGTCAAAAGCCGGGTTCTCCACGATTTTCTGGATATCCTTCAGCGGAAATTCCAGTTCCCGGAACAATAAGATCTGCTGCAAACGTTCCAGCGCGGCATCGTCATACAGCCGATAGCCCGCTTCGGTACGGCCCACCGGGCGCAGCAGACCAATTTTATCGTAATATTGCAGGGTCCGGATGCTCACTCCGGTCCGCTTGCTCACTTCGTTCACCGTCATCATCTTGCTGTCCTCCCTTGCGACAGCCACAGTATACGCTATGACGCTGCGTCAGGGTCAAGAGGTTTTCTGAAAAATTTTTCAGCCTTCCCGCTGCTCCATGATTTCCAAGCTGTCACGCCCCACACGGCAGAGCAGAAACAGCACCCGCACACCTGCGGCCTTTGCTTCGGCCAGTGCCGTACCAAACTCCGGCTGTGTGCTGACATTTGGCCGCACCTCGGTGATACCTTCCATCTGAATCACAAAGGCCACAGCGCATTGATATCCTGTCCGCTGTGCCTGCGCCAGTTCGTGCAGGTGCTTCACACCCCGCTCGGTGGGTGCATCCGGGAAATAGCCGATACCGTCCACTTCCAGTGTGCAGCCCTTGACTTCCATCAGATACTTTTGCTCGCCCTTTTCCATATAAAAGTCGATGCGGGACTTGCCATAGGTGAATTCCGGCTTGATATAGTCGTAGCCCTGTTTTGCAAGCCACTCCCCTACCACCTTATTGGGTGCCTGACTGTCCATATTGACCCAGCCAAGACCTTGCTTGTGTACCGCCACAAGGTCGTATTTCGTTTTGCGTTTCGGGTTATCCGACACTTCCAGCCGCACCGCAGTACCGGGCAGCAGCAGTTCCCTGCACCGCCCGGTGTTCTTGACATGGACGGTTTCCACCGTGCCGTTCACATCTACATGGGCAATAAAACGGTTTGGGCGGTCAAGAAAAACGCCGTCCACGATTTCTCTGTATTTCAATGTTTACTCCATTTTTGTCTGATACACCTGCGCCGTCCGGGCATCAAAGCAGCAGAAGATGACCCTCATATCGTAGTCGACATGGCTTTGCAGCCAATCTGTCACTGTATCCACCGCAATTTGGGTGGCGGCATCCAGCGGGTAGCCATACACGCCGGTCGAAATCGCCGGGAACGCAATGCTATGGACATCATACTCTTTGGCAAGGTTCAGCGAATTGCGGTAGCAGTCCGCCAGCTGCGTGGCATCCTCTGCTGTGCCGGAATAAATCGGCCCTACCGTATGAATGATATACTTTGCTCTCAACCGGTAGCCCTTGGTGATTTTTGCTTCGCCGGTGCGGCAGCCGTGCAGCGTACGACACTCCGCCAACAATTCCGGCCCTGCTGCCCGGTGGATAGCACCGTCCACCCCGCCGCCACCCAGCAGACTGCGATTGGCCGCATTTACGATGCAGTCACAGTCCAGTTTGGTAATATCACCCTGCACCACTTGAATCTGATTTTTTACTTTTTCAGAAATCATTGTAAACACCTCACTTTTTGAGCAGTTCCAGCGCCTTGTCCATAGGCACGCAGTCAGCATAGCGGTCCGGCCAGAGGAACTCATTATAATAGCGGTAGCTCTGCTCCCCTGTCATATACTCGTTGTCCTGCGTGGAATTTGCATAGGCAGGAACGATCATGTGCAGGCCATACTCAAAGCCCGCCTCCACCGTTGCATTGATGCAGAAGTCGGTCATGATACCGCAGACCATCACATCTTTTTCGCCCTTTTCCGTCAGATATTCCAGCAGACCGCTTTCTTTTTTGAACGCGTTGCATACGGTTTTGACGAACCGGTTTTCAGTCAGCAGCGGCGCAAACCCGGAATAGACCTCAAATTCATCGTCCCCGATGGAAAAGCCTGTACCGGGCCCATCGTCATGCTGGACATAGACGATCTCGATTCCCTGTTCGCGGGCAGTCCGGATTAGTTTCCTGATGTTGCTGACTAACTTTTCAAACGCATACAGGCGTTCATCCACGATACCTTTCTGTGTATCCACAACCAGTAAAACCATGTGTAAGCCCTCCTGTTTTTCTTTGATTTCATGCTACCATAGACCGCCGTTTTCTACAAGCAGATTCGAAAAATTTACTTCTTCCAAAGCCTGTCTGATGGGTTTGTTATGGCTCCCCATCGCCGTAGCAGTCCACAGGCGGTTTTGAAAGATAAATCTCCTTCATTTTCATTTTCTGCTTAACGGCAGCAATAAAAAGACCCCCGCAGCGTATGATTTGACGCCGCGGGGTTTCTCAATTGTTCGGTTTGTATTGCAGCACCTTCTGGGAGAACGTCCGATCGAAGAACTGGATGAAGGGCCCAAGGCAGAACGCACAGATCAAGGTGCCAAGGCCCACAAGGCCACCCAGCAGCCAGCACAGCAGGGCGCTGAGCGCATCGGTGAAGATGCGGCACCCGAAGTACGGGCAGGGTGTGTAGTCCCGCAGACCGAGGGAAAGGTAATCGTAGGGCGCAATGCCGAGGTCGGCGGTCTGGTAGAGCGAAGCGCCCAGCGCCGTGACCAGCACCGCCGCGATGACCCACGCCAACTGCACCGCCAGCGACGGCGCGTCGCCGAAGTGGGCGTGAATGGGGTCATAGAACGCCGTGACGATGTACCCGATGCAGATGCCGTTGACGAAGGTGCCAAGGCCGATGTACTTGCGCCCGAACCAGAATTCCAGCAGGAAAAACAGGATGTTCGTGCACAGGTTCTGGGTGCCCAGCGAGATGCCGAGCAGTTCCGCCAGCCGCATGTTCAGGGCGCTGATGGAGTCGTTGCCGAGGTGGGACTGCTTGAAAAGCGCAATGCCAAGGGCGATGATGACGATGCCCGCCACCATACCCACCACCCGCCGGGCAGTCGGTTTGCACAATGCGGTGCCGTTCATAGGGGATTCTCCTTTAGCGTTTCTTTTCCCCTATTATACGCCTACTTTGGGCGGGAGACAAACTATTTATGGAAAGATACAACGATATACGGGGGATCCGCCTTACCCCTTTAATCTCACCTCAATCCGTTCTTTCTCCAGCCTCTCCCCGATCACGATGAGCACTTCCTGCCCCTTGGGGATAGCGTTTGCCGTCAGGCCGTCGGCGGTGGCGTTCAGCTCCACCCAGCCGTTCTCGTCCTGTACGAAGCCTTTCGCCCGCAGCACATGGCCGCACGCGGGGTCGGTGAAGAGGGCCGGGATATTCTGTTCGAGCTGCTGGCACGAGAGGCCCAGCTCCAAAAAGTAGGCCGAACCAAAGGCCCTATGCGGTTGGCGTTACCCGCTTCTAATTATAGCAAAAGGAGGTTCTTTTTCTACCGTTTCGACGCTACGGCTCTTTTCTTCCACAAGCATAGCTTGTGGTTTTCTCTATGAATAAGAGCGGGGCCTTGCAAAAGGCTCCGCTCTTGTTGTCTAAGAAAGTATTGCCATTTCGAGGCAGAAAGAATATACTTATAGCGAAATTCCAATACTAGATGGAGGGACTATTATGGCTAGACCAAAAGGAAGCAAGAATGCAGTGCGTACTAAGAAAGCAAATATTGACTATGCGGCTATTGTTGCTGAAAAGACCGCAGCCAAGGAACAAATTGAAACCGAGATCGCCGCGCTGTCTGACAACATCAGCGTACTGAAAGAACAGTTGAAAAGCAAAAAATCCGCTTTGAAGGTTGCAGTAAAGGAACTTTCTAAAGCAGAGGCAAAAAAGGTTGCAGCCGAAAAAAAGGCCGCTGAAGAATCTAAGAAAGCTGAAGCAGAATCTGTATTGAAAAAGCTGCTTGCCAGCGGTATGTCTGCCGAGGACATTATCGCCAAGCTCCAGTAAACTATTATGGGAGTCAGCAAACGAGTTTGTCCGAACTGTGGTCGCAAAATGAAGCAGCAATTCATTGGCCTGTTCCACTGCAAATGCGGCACAAGCTGGCGGCGTGATATAGGATTCTTTGAGCGCACTCCAGACATGGTGTTCTCACTGGAACGCAAAAAAGTCGGAAAGAAAGTCAAACAGCTTCCGATGATTCATCACAAATAAGCAAGACCACCAGCTTTTTTTCGACTGGTGGTCTTTTTGCGCTCGATCCTCTGTAATGTCGAGATACAACAACAGCCACCGGTCAAAACAAAGCCGTTGCAACAGCCTCTTTTTCATTCATGCTGCAATTTTTTCAGCGTTTCAAACGTATCTAAATTAAAGTGGCATATCATATTCCTTTTCACACATACTTGCCATTTTCAGACAGGAGGTTGCTTTTATGAAAATATCTGCCGACTATCGTATGCTCGCTCTCGATGCCCTGCGCGGAAAATGGAAAACTGCTGTTTTGACAGGTATTGCCGCCAGTGCGCTCGGTGCTACCATTGTGAGCAGTTCCAACAGTGTCGTTTCCAATTCCAATCAGGCAAAGGACATCCATTTTGAACTGTTCTCCCAGCCCAGCGGCGGTCGGCTGCTTGCTGTTCTGCTTGCCGGCATTGTTCTGTGGGCAGTCCTCCAACTGATCGTGGGCGGTGCAGCTCAACTGGGATATGCTCATTTTAATTTGAACCTTGTAGATGGAAAGGATGCTGCCATCTCGGACTTGTTCTCTCAGAAAGACCGTCTGTGGGATGGCTTCTGCATGAAATTCCTGCAGGGTCTGTATATCGCCCTCTGGTCGCTGTTGTTGGTAATTCCGGGAATCGTGAAAACATACAGCTATGCGATGACACCTTACATCATGTCCGAGCATCCTTCGCTGACCGCAAATGAAGCGATCACAGAATCCCGGCGGATCATGGACGGCAACAAATGGCGGCTGTTCTGTCTGGATTTCAGCTTCATTGGCTGGGAGCTGCTATGTTCGTTGCCACTGTATGCCGGGGGTTTTCTGGTTCTCAAATATTTCACCGGTTCAGAGGCTATGGCGATTTCTCTTGTTCTTCTGCTGACAATTCCATTGAGCATTGGCTTCTTTTTTGTACGCCCCTATGAGGAAGCTGCATGGGCCACTTTCTACCGCGATATTACCGCAGCACCTACCGAACCGGATGAAGCAGCTTGAAATTTATACGATTTCTCGGATGTGACTGGATTTTCGAGGTAATCTGCGTATGGAGAAGAAACCTGACCGTTCCAAAATAATTACAATGACCCTCTTGTTTGCTTAAACGCTGGTGCTTACGGTATTAAAAGTAACGAGAGTACTTTCATTGCCTTGGTTGTGGGTGCTGGGTCCGCTTTGGCTTGGTATATATCGATACCGCGACTAGGGCTGCTTGCGCTGGGAGATTTCTCCCAGCGCTTTTTATTCCTCTGAGATGCCGAGATATTGGTCGATCTCCATGATGCCCTCCCCGCTGATTCCCACCAGATCTTCAAAGGGCACTACGGTTTCGCCCACCTGCAAGGTGCGGAACACCGGGTCGATGCGGTCCGCTTTTCCGGTCAGCGTGATGTAGTTGCCCACTGCGGGAATCTCCGGGTGGGCGGTATCCTCTTTGAAATACCGCACTGTGATGGTCATGCCCTTGGTGACCTGCATCAGCCGATCGGACAGAGCCGACATTTCTTCCTCGGTCAGAATGCGCTTGGTCACACGCTCGGTGCGCTGCTTTTCTGCGGCAAGCTGCTCGTCATAGCCCCGCAGCGGAGAGAAGGGCGAAAAGATTTTGGCACGGTTCTGAAGGGTCATGCGGGGGTGCTTGCGAAGGGATTCTTTGGTCTGGGGGCGTTCCATTTCCAGAATATCCCCGTACTTTTGGGCGGTTTCCAGCCCAATTTTGCTATTTTTGTAGTTTTCCATCCGAACCTCCTGCGCTGTGACCGCCAATCTGTGCGTTGCGCTGGCGCATGGTGGCACCTTCCTCGTAGCTGCTGGCTTTCAGCACGGCGTTTTTGCCGTACTTGTTCTTGATGCCCAGCATGGCTTGCTGGAGTTTTTTCTCCTTTTCCAGCTTCTTGGTGTCGGTGAAAAAATCCACCTGATAGATGCCCTCATCCGGCGTGACCTTGTTGGCGTTGATGGTAATGCGCCGCACCGTCAGCGCCGGGTCGGCGATGCGTTCAAACAGCTTTGCGCTTTCGTTGATGATGGTGCTGCCCAGATTGGTAGGGGCATCGAACCGGACGGTGCCGTGGGCTGCCTTGGGGATAACTCTGCCGTAGCGGTCGGTCTGGGTCAGACCACGGTACCCGCCCTTGTCCACGTTCTCCCGGTCGTAGCCGATCTCCAAGGTGATGGATTCCGTCACCAGCTTTTTTTCGGTGAGCCGGAACATCAGAATTTCCGCCATCTCCCGGACGATGAGTTTTGCTTTATCGTTGGGGTAGGGGCAGGTCAGCACCTGTCCCTCACTGATGCTGTTGGTGCTGGGCTTGTAGCTTTTGATTTGTTCCATGCTGCAGGGTTCATAGCCCCATGCGTGGTCAATGAGAATTTCTGCATCCACGCCGAAAATTTCATACAAACGATCTTCCCCGTGGACGGAAAACCGTGCCAAGTCCCCCATGGTGTAGATGCCGTGGGCTTCCAGTCGCTTGACGGTGCCGGGGCCAGTCATCCAGAAATCCGTCAAAGGGCGGTGGTTCCACAGCAGATACCGGTAGGACTGCTCGTCCAGCTCCGCAACGCGGACACCGTCCTTGTCCGCCGGGATGTGCTTTGCCACAATGTCCATGGCCAGCTTTGCAAGGTAGAGGTTGGTGCCGATGCCTGCCGTTGCGGTGATGCCGGTGTTGTACAGCACCTCCCGCACCATGGTCATGGCAAGCTCATGGGCACTCATGTGGTAATAGGGCAGATAGCCCGTCACATCAATAAAAACCTCGTCGATGGAGTAGGGGTAGATATCCGCCGGGGACACATATTTGAGGTAGGTCTTGTAGATTTGGGTAGAAACGTCCAGATACCGCTGCATCCGGGGCGGCGCAACGATGTAGCTCAGCCCCAGTGCAGGGTCTGCATTCAGGGCATTGGCATCAAAAGAGGTGCTGGCAAAGTGGTATTTTCCATCCTCTTCCCGGACTGCCTTGTGCTGCCGGATGGCAGTTTGCAGCCGCTGAGCGTTGACCTCTTTCACCCGCTGAACGGCTTCAAACAGCCGTGCTCTGCCGGGTATCTTGTAGGCTTTCAGGGAGGGCGATACCGCAAGGCAGATGGTCTTTTCGGTGCGGGAGGCGTCTGCCACCACCAGATTGGTGGTCAGGGGGTCCAGATGACGGTCTACGCACTCCACCGAGGCATAGAAACTTTTCAGGTCGATTGCCAGATAGGTGCGTTTCTTTCCGTCCATTACCTCTTTTCCCCCTATTGTTTTGGTTCGTTTTGCGCAATTTTTGCCCGTGCTTAACAACTTTTTATTTTATTATAGCAGTTCCGCCGGTTGTTTTCAAGTGTATTCTAATTATCCTATCTTGTTTTCAGACAACATTGCCCGTATAATAGAAAGCAATCCCTGCAAAATCGCTTACGCCGCTTTACACAAGGAGTTTTTCATGGATCCACGAAAATATCTGGTCATGATAAAAGGGACAGATCAGACAAGCTCTGTTGCCAATTTCCAGCTTCATGATAGAACCTGTGAGATTTCTTATCTCAGTGCGCCTCATAAGATTTATCGCTTTCAGAGCAGCAATGTAGAAGTTTTTTCTTTGCAAAAGCGGCTTGATCCGGCACGGTTTATCGTCACCGTAAACGGCCAGTCGATTCATGGCATCGATGAGCTTCTGGATTTTGGCGCGTATTACCGCATTCTCCGCAAAGGTGCAAAAGATCAGTTGCTCCGCAGCAGCGAAGTCCAGCTCCAGCAGAATTGCCTTTCCGACAGCAAAAATGAAGAAATCTTCCAGTACTTCAAAGAAGCTGCCACGGCAATCAGTCTTGTGGCGGAAAACGGCGTCAACATTCTGAGTGCGCAATACAACAAAATCCAGAAAGTCAGCAAGGATACCGTGCTGGCGAGCTATCTCGATCCTCAAACGGAGGTAGAAGCGCCCCAGATACCGGATTCGATCATTTATCCGTTCGGTCTGAACCAAAGTCAGAAACTGGCGGTTGAACGTGCACTTTCTTCCAAAATCAGCATCATCCAAGGCCCTCCGGGCACTGGAAAAACGCAGACCATCCTGAACATCATTGCCAACGTTATCCGAAGCGGACAGACCGTCGCGGTCGTTTCCAATAACAACTCCGCCACACACAATGTTGCAGAAAAACTGGAAAGGAAAAATGCTGCATTTCTGACCGCATTTCTTGGCAGCATGGCCAATAAGCAGAAATTTCTGGAAGATCAGACAGACACTTACCCGGACATGAAAGACTGGGAAATCACCGAGGAAGAACGCGCTCAACTCTGTCAGCAGACCACTGCTCTTTCTGCCGAACTGAATGAAATGCTCAACGCCAAGAATCGCATCGCAGCCATTGAGCAGGAACTTTTGCAGCTGAATCCGGAGCAGCACTATTTTGAGGAGTACTATGCAACATACCACGATCTTCCAACTGAGAATCTAAACAGCCTGTCTTCCCAGAAGATCCTTGCCCTTTGGACAGAATTTGAACAGCACGCAGAACGTCACAATCGCCTTGGGCTTCTGCAAAAGCTTTCCATCCTGTTCCGGTTCAACCTCAATGCACTCAGGCTGTTTCTTCGCTCTCCGGAGCTGGTCATCCCGTATCTGCAGCACCAGTTCTATTTCGCAAAAAAGCGGGAGCTTAAAAATGAGAAGTCCGAATTGAATCGCAGATTGGAGCATTACTCTTTCGACGCAAAAATGGACGAACTTGCCCAGAAGTCTCTGCAGCTGTTCCGTGCAGAACTGGCGGCTCGTTATCCATGGAAAGGCAGCCGGAAACGTTTTGACATGGCTGATTTTCGCGGGGACTCCGCAGCATTCACACGGGAATATCCCGTGGTGCTCAGCACGACCTATTCCATCAAAGGAACTCTGAGCACCGACCACATCTACGATTATCTGATCGTAGACGAAGCATCTCAGGTCGATCTTGCTACCGGCGTTCTTGCATTCTCCTGTGCGCGGAATATCGTGATCGTCGGCGATCTGAAACAGTTGCCAAATGTACTGACAGAACATGACATCCGCACCAGCGATGCCATCTGGAAAAAGTATTCTCTTGAGGAACGGTATCACTTTTCCACCCACAACCTGCTCTCCTCCGCGCTGGAAACATGGCAGACCGCGCCTGTCACGCTGCTGCGAGAACACTACCGCTGCCACCCGAAAATCATCAATTTCTGCAACCAGAAATTCTATCACGGTCAGTTGATCGTCATGACAAAAGATCATGATGAGCTGGATGTACTGGCCCTGTATCGGACCGTTGCGGGAAACCACGCGCGGGGACGCATCAATCAACGTCAGATCGACGTCATCCGGCAGGAAGTTCTTCCGAGGCTGAACCAGCACAACCATCAGAGCATCGGCGTCATCACACCCTATCGGGATCAGGTAAATGCACTCCACCGCCAGCTAGGGGACGCCTGTGTTGTCGATACTGTCCACAAATTTCAGGGACGCGAGCAGGATGCCATTATCCTGACCTCCGTGGACAACGTGATCACCGATTTTGTAGACGATCCGCATATGCTGAATGTCGCCGTTTCCCGCGCAGTTCATTCGCTGACGGTCATTACATCGCAAGACCCGCGCAATGACCGGACAAACTATGGTGATCTGGCGCGCTACATCGAATACAACAATTTTGAAGTCATCCAAAGTCAGGTCTACTCCGTGTTCGACATGCTGTATCAGGGATATGCCGAGCAGCGCAAAACATATCTGCAAAAGCACAAACGGATTTCAGAATATGACTCTGAGAATCTGATGTATGCCGTTATTCAGGAGGTGCTCTCGGAGGAAGCGTTTTCCTCCATCGGCTGCACCATCCATGTTTCTCTTGCAACGCTGATCAAAAACTACGGGTCTTTGACGGAGGACGAGCAGAAATATGCCCGTAACCCGCTGACTCACATTGATTTTCTGTTATTCCGTCAGATGGACAAACAGCCTGTTCTGGCCATTGAAGTGGACGGAACCAGTTTCCACGAAGATGGAAGTAAACAGGCAGAACGGGATGAAAAGAAGAACCATATCATGGACAAATGCGGCGTTTCTCTGCTGCGTCTCCGGACAGACGGAAGTGGAGAACGCGAAAAGATCCGGGCAGCATTGCAGGCGATCCTGCTAATTAAAAAACCTGTATGACAGCAAAACGACGGTGCAATCATAAGATGATTGTGCCGTCGTTTTGCTTCTATCCAAGCCGGTACTGGCTTCAGCCTTCCCGCTGCTCCGTGATTTCCAGACTGTCCTGTCCGATGCGGCATAGCAGAAACAACACGCGCACACCTGCTGCCTTTGCTTGTTCCAGAGCCGTCCCGAATTCCGGCTGTGTGCTGATGTTGGGCCGCACTTCCGTAACGCCTTCCATTTGAATCACAAATGCCACCGCGCACCGGTATCCGGCCTGCTGCGCCTGCGCTAACTCATGCAAGTGCTTCACGCCCCGTTCAGTGGGCGCATCCGGGAAATAACCGATACCGCCCACTTCCAGTGTACAGCCTTTGACTTCCAGCAGGTATTTCTGTTCGCCTTTTTCCATGTAGAAGTCGATGCGGGATTTTCCGTAGGTAAACTCCGACCGGACAAGGTCAAACTCCTGCTTTGAGAGCCATTCTCCTACCACCTTGTTGGGTGCCTGACTGTCCATATTGACCCAGCCAAGTTCCTGCTTGTAGACCGCCACAAGGTCGTATTTTGTCTTGCGTTTCGGGTTGTCCGACACTTCCGGACGCACCTCCGCACCGGGCAGCAGCAGTTCCTTGCACCGCCCGGTGTTTTTGACATGGACGGTTTCTACCGCACCGTTCACGTCCACATGGGCAATAAAACGGTTGGGACGGTCAAGAAAAATGCCGTCCACGATCTCTCTGTATTTCAATGTTTACTCCATTTTCATTTTTGTCTGATACGCCTGCGCCATCCGGGCATCAAAGCAACAGAAGATGACCTTCATATCGCAGTCGGCGTGGCTTTGCAGCCAATCCGCCACTGTATTCACTGCAATTTGGGTGGCGGCCTCCAGCGGATAGCCATACACACCCGTAGAAATTGCCAGATAAGTGCGCTGCGCTGCCATGAATCAGCCCTCCTTTGTGTTATTTGGTTTCCACTTCCACGAACCATCTGCCGAACCGGGAGGGAAACCGTGGGTCGGAACGCTCGAAAAACAGGTGCCGTTCCTATCCCTTTACCATTACCGTATAACAGTCGCCGGACATATCGGCAATGGTATTTGCAGGGCGAAAGTCCCGCACCTGCTCGATGGGATACGTCCGGCCATCGCCCCATGTGATCTGCCGGGGCCGCATATAGCCGGTTGCGTCAAAATCAGAGTTCACCTTCACGTAGACCTTTTCTGTTTTACGGCGGCAGTTCTGATTCATTCTTCACAGCTCCTTTGTACGAGATACAACCATTTATCTTATTATAATAAATCTTTACGCCGCTTTCAAGATGAAACGGCTATTCAATCTGTGATATAGACAACAAAAAAGAGTAATACGTTCCTTAAACATAGACAACAGCCTGCCGAAGAAGATCCGTTGACTATGGATTGCTACAAAAAAGTGGCTCACTCCAAGAACACCAAACAAACGAACATGAAGATTGTTGAATTGAGATTATTTTTGATGAATCGTATAGCTGATTCATCATATGTTATAATGATGATATGTAGGACTCTGCGATTATAAGGAGAATGCTGTAATGAACAAACAGGAATTGGCGACTAAAATCTGGGCCACGGCGAATGAGCTTAGAAAAAATATTAAGGCAACTGCGTTTTCCTCTTCCGCAACGACCTGTTCCGCGCATTTCGTTGCACTGGCATAGGCAAAATACCGCACCTTGCGGCTCTACTTTCGGGCAAGGTCGATAATGATGTTGTAACCGCATCATAATCACCGGTCGCAATTCTCGCACAGATTTTTTTGCGATTACCGGGTTCAAAATCTTTTTTGCTGGTGTTTTTGCTGGTGACCAGCAGCTTTGCATTGGGGTATCTCCTTCCAGCAGTTTCAATGCGTGCCAGCGGTAGTTGATCAGATTAGGATAACAGTGCTTCAGTTTCAACATGATCTGGTCGATCTTGTCCTCAATCTCATCGGAATAGACCATGGCATACTCTGAATGATGATCATGTTGATGCTTAAACAGTGCTAAAAAAGGTTCTGACATTGAAGCACAGCTCCATGTCAGAACCTTTTTATTTCACAAATTATTTTTTGGGGTTGCGTCGCCCGGTGTTTTCCGAGCCACGAACTTCCTCATGGTAAAAGTAATCCACAATGACCGGGTGCCCAGGCTCTGCTCGTCCGTAGGGCAGCTCGTTGTCCACGAAGGGACAGTTGTTTTCTTTCGCCAGCCGTTCCGCTTGATCCTCCAAACCACGGAAGTAACTTCTGTTTCCCTTGTTGTAGATAGCGTCGTACAGCGGAACCAAGTCAGGATATTTTTTACAAATATAGTCCATGATGTCTTTTTTGAATCCGCCTCGCAGGTTTAGATTTTCTAACCATATCAGGTCGCATTGATTTCTGACCTGATGGAAGATAGCCTCAAAATCCGTGATACCGGGAAAAACCGGAGCGATAAAGCATACGGTGCGGATACCTGCGTCATAAATCTGCTTCATGGCATCCAGCCGTCGCTTGATGCTGACGGCATTGTCCATATCATTTTTAAAGCCTTCGTCCAATGTATTGATCGACCAAGAGACCGTGACCTTTCCCAATTTTTTCAGAAGGTCGATGTCACGGATTACCAAGTCTGACTTGGTACAGATGAGAATTTCTGCCTCACTGCCCCGGAGCTGTTCAAGAAGCTTTCGGGTGTTCTGAAACTGAGCCTCCTGGGGCAGATATCCATCGGTCACTGAACCGATGACTACGCGCTGCCCTTTGTATTTTTGCGGATTTTTGATTGCTGGCCAATGTTTCACATCCAGGAATGTCCCCCACGGTTCGGTGTGCCCGGTAAATCGCTTCATAAACGAGGCGTAGCAGTATTTGCAGCCATGGGTACAGCCCACATAAGGATTGACGGAATAGCCGCCCACCGGCAGGGAGGATTTTGTCATAATATTTTTGGTTTCTGCATCCTGAATCAGAATGCTGCTCTCTTTTACTTCCGCCATGTCTTCTGTTCCTCCAAAACCCGGTAAAAAGCCGGGGGAAATTCTTGTACCATCTGTGCCTCTCCCATGATAGGAAGCAGATCTTCCTTCATAAATACAGGGATGCCAAGCGCATGGGCCTGATGTGTCAGGCTCCACACCCATTCCGGTTTCGATACGGCTTTGCCCTTCCTATGTCCGGTCTCAGTCCCAATGACGATCCACTCAATTCCGGTAAGGTCCACCATGCCAACCTCATCAAACATAGGTTCAAAGGTCACATGATAGTGTCCGCCATGGATATTCTCCCGCAAAGTCCGGATACGGTTTTTCTCTTTACTGGAGGTAACAGTTACACCAAACCACGCATTCTCTAGGGTAGTGGAAAACACAATATCTTCCGGTCGCTTGGTCAAAAACAGATATTGATGCTGCGGATTCTCAGTCATCTTGTCAAATATCTGTTCCCGCCACTCTGTATTCCAGTGGGAAAAATCGCTCATGCCGGTGAGCAGAAAATTCTGTGGGCGCTTTTTCTCCATCAGCCGCAGCTTATTGGGAAAAAACTCCGGCTTTTCAAAGTCATCAATCATGTGAAACCGGCGGACATTGTTTCTGGCGTAGCAGTAGCTACAACCAATCGTACAGCCGATCACCAGATTCATGTTCTGAATACAGTCTTTAATACAAACAGCCACCGCTGATGCCTCCTTACCGTTTTAAGATTTAGCCTTCTGCCGCAGGTGCAACTTTCCCGAAGCCGTTCCAAGCATACAGGCCCTTCTTGTCCTCATCGCCCAGGAACTTGTCCACCTGACAGATGTGCAGGATATGGTCGCCAACTTCTACCGACTGCTGCAAGGTAGCCACCATCGCCAGCCGGGTGTCCGCCGGAATCTGGATGTCGCTGCCCTCCACAGCCATCATCTCGATGTTGTTGGCGGCCGCCTTGTCGGTCTCGGCACCGGTAGACGCTCCGCAGGCCATTACTGCGCCAGCCAGACTCTCACCGGGAACAGTGACGATGACTTTGCCAGTCTCGCGCACACGCTTGCCGGTGTGGGACTGTTTGCTAGTGGCGAAACCCACCATGGGCGGGTTGAAGGAGAGGTAAGACACAAAGCAAATGGGAGCCAGGTTCGTAGAACCATCCTCCTTTTTCGAGCAGATCAGTGTCAGCGGATTGGGGGAGGTCAGAACAGTAGCCTCCATAATGTTCAGTTCTTTCATAAAATTCAGACCTTTCCAAGAAATTTCAGTCGTTGACTGCATGGTCAACCAGTGATATATTTATTATACCTGCTAGCAATTTTTGTTCAAGTACGCAAATTATTTATACCTGGTATCAAAAAATATACCGCAAAAGACGAGGAACGATGTGCCATAATTACTTGTGATGAATTCAGTTGCCCTAAATTCACACGAGCAGGGACACGACCAACTGGATTCGAACAACGAATACATACAGGAGGTTTTCGCATGAACAAACTGCTTTCCTGCCGCTACAACATGGACACCAACCGGGTGGAAGCCCAATTTAATGATGGCACTATCCTTTCCATCGACTGTATCGCCGTTGAGGACGAATACAGCAACACCCCTGCGCAGCGAGCAGAACTGGATTGGCTACTATATAATAATCCTTTGGAGTACGCCCAGCTTGTGCTGAGTGGTGAGATTGAGCACTATCTCTCACTTGGTTGCGACCACGGTAGAATGGAAGACTAACCTTTAATTAAAATATCCAAAGCAGCCCTCTACTTGCAGTCGTTGCAAATAGAGGGCTGTTGCTTAGTTAGTAGTTTAGCCTATTATAGTAATCATCTGAAAATACTGATACTGATATTCGTCTTCTAATACCGCTTGCATTTCTTCCATGTATAGCGGGTCTTTCAACAGTTTGGGATGAAATGCTCGCTCTCTCCAGAGTCGGACTCCAATTTCGGGAAAAAAATATTCCGTTCCCAGTTGCAAGTCCTTTTCGTTGCAAATAACGTTGTCCTTTTTCATTAAGCTATCAATAATACACTCGGCGGCTGTATTAAACATATCCATCCCGAACAATTTTATTGATGCCACTTTAGACAAATCACGCTGGATGCCGATTTCAGTAGCTTTTCCGTTCCGGTACTGCACAAGAAAGAACGAAGCGTTATCCATATATCGTCCGGTTATCAAATTAGGGTCATCGGTTTCCGCACAACATTCCATTTGCATTGCTTCATCAGAAGAATTCGACCAATATTTCTTCATTTCTAGAAGAGCATTTTCTAGTTCATCTGATGTCATGCCTAATTTTAATTGTCCAATTCCAATATGCGGTTCAATAATTATCTCTTTCATAGCAAAACCTTCATATCTTCAAAAGTGTTTAACGGATGCCAAATAACCTCTCATACTGAAAAAGGCATGTTACAACTTCATCGTTATATTTTTGCTGCAATGTTCCTGCAATGCCATCGCAATCTTGTTTTGATTTCAAATCATCGACTTCTTTTCTTAGAAGTGCTTTGTATTGCCGGTTTCTTAACATTTGCGATTCTTGATTGACATAAGAAGAGTTCCCGTAACTACCAGTTTTTCTGTGGTCTGCTGTCATCATTCTGATACAATATGCTGTATTTGAGTTATAACTATTAGAGCTTAATGCTGATTGGGAAACAAAATGATGTCGTTGACCACCATTTGCCGTAAAAGAATTATATGGTTGCGCATCGAAATTGTACCGACAATAATCGTTTTTGTTGATATTATTAAAACGATTTGTTACGCCATTGTCAACAATAACCAAGTCATATTCAAATTTTTCTTTTACTGCCCACTTACTTACCCACCACGTGTCCACAACGTCATTCATTACATTTTTCGAATCAATTGTTCGTTGCGTTTGCCTAACCCACGATGTATCATTTAAAGTATAGCATGTGACAGTTCCAGTTACTTTATCCAATGGATCATTATAATCTATAAGTGCTGCATGAATAGAAAAAGCAGAGTCCGAAATCGTATAATAGAAATACCAAACTCCAAAAATCCGATTTGATTTTTTCTGCACGCACATATAGCCATTATCAATTATACCACTTTTCGATTCATTTGGAAGTAAAAGTCCGTACTTGTTTCTAATTTCCTCGACATCGATTGCCGATATTCCGGATTCATTTAGACTTTGTGCTGCATATCGTGCTGTTTGTGTGTTATAATTTTGTTTAATTACATTTTGTGCTTTGCTTAGTCAACGTAGTTCACATTGTGTTTGTGACAGCTTTTTTGAAAAAAGTTCAAAACCTTGTCAGCTTTGGACGCTTCAACAAAAAATTGCCCGCACATTTGTAAATAATTACAAGCGTGTGGGCAAAAATTCAGCCAGTTAGGAAATGCTCTCTGCAATTTTTAGAATCTCTTCACGCGGTATCTTTCCAATGATCGTATGTGATATGCCATCTTTCTCCCATACTAGCACATATCCTGTACGGCCTCCGCTATTGTTTGTTCCGAGTGTGGCATCGGCTGTTCCAACTTTAATGCGCTCATAAACCGTATTATCTCTCACTTGGCTGTGACCATGGCATATTAGAAGACTAACCTTTAATTAAAATATCCAAAGCAGACAAAACATCCCTCTACTTTGCAGTCGTTGCAAATAGAGGGATGTTTGTCATCATCACAAGATGAAAAGCTATAAATTTATTTCAATTTTCCTCCACTCTCATAATCGTGTAGAACAGATGTCCCCAGTACCAAGAGAATCACACATATAATGCAGATCCAAGGAGTATCAAACCACAGCGAAATCGGCACTGGAACACAAGAAATCGCTATTATCCAAAAACCAACAGCCAAGAATCTTGATGTCTTTTTCAAGTTGTAGTGTTTTTTCTTGCTATACGCTTCTGCGATTGAATTTTTAGGAATCACCCAAAAATAGATTCCAACAGCAACTAAAAGAATAATCACCCAAAAACTATTGACAAATTTTTCTTGATTGTTTAAAGACATTTGCACTTCCTCGGCATTACGCCCATCCTACAACATTCCATGCATTATAAGTGAACATTTCATTGTGAAAGTTCACAGCAAGAGACTGCGTTTTCCAGTCTTTCGGAACATAGCCTTCGTAGTAATTGTTGTTTTTTGCGGCAGACTTCACATCTGTTATATAATATTTATATCCGTAAACATTTTTCTGATGCGAAGCTACTGTCGTATCAACAAGATTCCATGTATACTGTGTTTTTATACAGCTGACAGTATCCGTAACGGCATTTTTAATCATACCGCTAGCAACCGTAATTCCCAGTCCCTTAATAAGTGCGTCCAAAAATGCTTCTGCAACAATATTCGGTAACGTCAATGCGCAAAATGGTTAATGCTTTAAGTTCTGCATTGGAATCACCTCATATCAAGTTTGAATTCATATTCTATGCGTCAAATTGTGATTGATTTCAATGATTTTTTGGTGATGACTAAGATGTTTTATTTAGCTCATTTCGTCCGATGCGGTAAATCTTCTTGTCTTGTTCTCCTACTTCAACAATAAGTTCATTTTTATTGTGATGAACTATTACTGGAATATAGCTATCGGAATTTTCCACCATCAAACATGTGACTCCATTCGTCCATTCACTGTTCAATTCCTTTGATAGCATGGAAATGATTTCTTCTTTCGTCATTTTGATTAATGAATAACCTCCATTTTGTACACTCCCACAGGAGCTTTTGCTTAGTCAACGTAGTTCACATTGTGTTTGTGACAGCTTTTTTGAAAAAAGTTCAAAACCTTGTCAGCTTTGGACGCTTCAACAAAAAATTGCCCGCACATTTGTAAATAATTACAAGCGTGTGGGCAAAAATTCAGCCAGTTAGGAAATGCTCTCTGCAATTTTTAGAATCTCTTCACGCGGTATCTTTCCAATGATCGTATGTGATATGCCATCTTTCTCCCATACTAGCACATATCCTGTACGTCCTCCGCTATTGTTCGTTCCGAGTGTGGCATCGGTTGTTCCGACTTTAATGCGCTCATAAACCGTATGCTCATTGTCGAAAGTTTCGATTTGTCCATAGTCTTGAATTACGGAACAGTCCACATAATAAAAGATGCTTTTATCATTGGCATCAACATGGGCATGAAGAAAGGATATTTCGTTATCATACCCTTGTTCATAATCCCGTTCAAAGCCGTCCGGTACATAATGGTCGCTATATCCATTCGGAAGCTGTTCCAACGGCTCACCATCCACCTGATACGTCAGCTGCATCTCAATGGGCAGAAATTTTTGAATCATCGTATAGACTGCCCTGCGGAAGTCTGCGCTTACTGCAAGCGCACCGAGAGTTAAAATTACCAGCGTCAGGGCTGCAGCAAGCACCCGTTTCAGCATAGGGCGGCGTTTATGCAATGCCGCTTGCAGGCGAGCATCCCATCGGGAAGTGTCCGGGTAGCGTTCCTTAAGCTGTGCCGGAGTGGGCAGCTCGTCCAGTTCTTTCTGCGCATCTGCACGGAGTGCCATCATCAAAGCTGCATCAAAAGAAACTTCTGTCCGTTCACTCATGGTGGTTCAACTCCTTCCATAATAGTTTTCTTCCACGGAAAAGCCGCATCCGAACCACTTCGTCCGTCAGTCCAAGCGATTTGGCAATCTCCCGGTTGGTGTAGCCCATTGCCAAAAGGCGCAGTGGGTCACGGTACATCGGTTTCATCTGTCCAATCAGTTCTGTCAGGTGTTCGATGTTGTCGGCGCTGACTGCTGCATCATCCGGCACCGGGGCGTCATCTGGTGTGTCTGGAACTTCTTCCAGTGGTTCCTCTCGCTGCTTGCGAAGCATATCGTACGCACGGCTTCTACTACAACTAACGAGATAAGCGGCGAGTTCGTGACAGTTTTCTCGATGAATTTTAGAAAAATTTTTGGCGACGTATAAAAACACCTCTTGCAGCACATCCTCTGCCAGATACGAATCGCCCATAATTTTGTAAGCGGTATGGTAGACCAGCCGTTTGTAGGTATTATATACATCTATAAATTGTTCTTCACTGCTTTGATCGTCAATAACAGCTAAGTACAGGGAAAGCAACCCAACCACCTCCAACTGATTCGTGTGGATTGGATGTAGTGTACCATGAACCAGCAAAAATGTCGAATATTATAACTCAAAATTGCGGAAGTCTTTTTGAGTTTTTCTCGAATCATGTCAAGAGGGCTGACACTGTCCAGCCCTCTATCTTTTTGCTAAAGTTTCCCGCGTGTTTTCTTGCACTCTGCCGAAAGTAGCGTATTTTCAAAACTTTTTGTTGACACGGCTCGATTTTTGTGGTAATCTATCCCAACAATTTAATATAACATATTTACTTAGAGTTCCAGCTCGGCTCCCGAAGGAGCCGGAGCAAGTTTTTGACTTTCTTATCGCTACATAACGAACCCGAACCAAGGCCATCCCGGAAGGGATGGTCAGGTTCAGGTTGTTGTGTGGCGATTTTTTATTGCCAAATCTGGCACTGGACCTTGAAAACCGCATGACCGTCTGCATGGGATACCCGGCAATGACCCCCAAGTGGGAGAGCCGGAAAACGCCGCTGGAAGGGGGCAGGAAATCCACGCAGGGAGAACGGCACCCCCAATATCAACTGGTCAAAATGGCCAGTTGATCTGGTGAATGACACAAAGCGTCATTCACCAGATCAACCTTATGCGTCACGGATGACCTCGACTTAACATTATGTCAAGCCACGGTGAAAAGTGCTGGGTTACGAAAACCGCAAATCACCACTCAGCCATAACAGAGAAGGTTTAGTTGGTGATCATTTTGATCACCAACCAGACAATCGTAACGCTTTATTGTGTAAAAGTGGTGGTTCCCATTTTGATAACCACCATATATCCGTAACAGCCAAAGGAGGATACCTATGACAACAGAACAATGGGAACGTGAAAATCAGGACACCCTGATGGAATATTTCATTGATGGCGACCCCAGCGTGCGCAGAATCCAATGTGAATATTGCCGCAAGGTCATCTACACCCAGACCCGAAACCGCAAATATTGCAGCTTTCAGACCTGCGGCCACAAGATGCTGAATCTGCGGAAAAGCCTTAAAAAGCGTGCCGAACGTGGAACGTATACCTGCGCTTGCTGTGGGGAGCAGTTCTTGCCGATCCGGGCAGATGCCAGATATTGCAGCAATGGCTGTCGGCAGAAAGGCTACCGCCAGCGTAAAGCGAATGCCGGATAAGTATTGATGCTGCTTTTATTTAGTAAAGTGGCACTTCCCATTTTGGGAAGTACCAAAATACCGTAACGCCTAATTGCTCACTCCCAAATCCCCACAGTGGGAATTTGGGCTGTCCTCTGAAATCAAGTTCCGCTTTCCGTAACTTGATTTTAGCCGTAACGAAGCCACCGGAGTTATCATTTTGAAAACTTCGGTTTTTCTGTAACACGCCACCCCGCTCCGTAAAAATCAGGTGATCAAAATGAGCACTTGATTCTACCTGTAACGCCTCAAGGTCGTTGAAAATCAGGTGCCGCCATCCGGCACTTGATTTCACCCGTAACGGATTCAGTGGGTCAAAATGGCCCACTGACGAGCTGGTGGGCAGGGATTCGCAAATCTTTGACCGCCAGCTTGCCAAAATCAACGGGCCAAAATGGCCCGTTGAAGGGAGTCAAGGGGGAACGCCTTGCCCAGTGATATGATGCTTTGCGTCATATCCTACTGGGTATTATCTGGCGCACCGCGGGCGGCAGATTCAGCAGCAAAGTTGCTGCGCACCCACCCCACCAAGACGTTGAAATGGAGGGATGTTTATCTGAAATTAACACGACACAACGGACGAGCCGGAACCCACGGCACCTATAACCCAAAGCACAATGACCGCAGTTTCAACCTTGCCAACAGTGAGCACATCGACCAAGAACGAGCTAAAGGCAACATCTACTGGGATTGCTATCATGGCATCCGTTCTGCATCCGACAAGGATAAACAGACTGCTGCATTCAGCGATGTGGAGAAGATGTTCTATGAAATCCACTATTCTCACTTTGTGGAGAACCAGAATGCCCGCAATGCGAAGATTCGCCACACCGAGCGCAACCGAACCATAGAGGACTTACTTGAAGGTAAGAAAACCTGCCCGGAAGAAACCATCTATCAGCTGGGAACGCTGGATGAACACGCTTCCGCAGAGGACTTGCTGAACATCGTCACGGAGTTCATTAACGAGTTCAAGGCCAAGTTTGGCGAACACGTTCATGTGCTGGACTGGGCACTGCATCTGGACGAAAGCACACCCCACATCCACGAGCGCCATGTGTTCGACTGCAAGAACAAGTACGGCGAGGTAGCTCCCCAACAGGAAAAGGCACTGGAAGCACTGGGCTTTGAGCTGCCCGACCCGGACAAGCCCCTCAGCCGCCGCAATAATCGCAAAATCGCCTTTGATGCAGCCTGCCGGAAGATGCTGTTTGAAATTGCCAAGCTGTACGGGCTGGAATTGGAGGAAGAAGCGGAGTACGGAAACCGCAAGTATCTGGAAAGGCAGGACTTCATTCTTGCCAAGCAAAAGGAGCAACTTGCTGCCCAGCAGGACAGGCTGGATGAACTGACCCTCAAGGTCAGCGACATGAAAACCCTGCTGGAAGATGTTTCAGCAGCGGCCTACGACAAGGCGGTGGAGGTCGTGACGGACGTAGTACGCACCGAGACCCGCAAGGAAGATATGCGGATGATCGAGGACACGAAGAAGTGGGTGCTGTCCCCGGAACGCAAGGCTCCGCAGGCTACGAGAGAGTATGCAGCGCACCGTTTGGACACCGTGCTGGACAAGTTCCTCAAGACCATGCAGACCACTGCCACTCGCTTGCAGGAAAAGCTCCTGAGACCGGATGTCCGGCAGAAAGGCAAGGAACAGGTCAAGGAAAAAGCACGGGATTCCGTTCTGCAACTGCTGAACCGCTTGCAGGCGGAGCAGGGACAGCGGAAGCCCGGAGATATACCCGCTGCGGAAAAGTTAGAAAATCGTTTTCAATAATAGTACGAGGTGATGTTTATTGAGCAAAGAAGTCAACGAAGAACGTGCTCCCCGAACCGTTGGAGATGTGAAAGAAATGCTGGTCAAGCACTCCAACGGTGAAATCCAGCGGACGATTCAAAACTGCATCACGATTTTGCAGAACGACCATGTGCTTGCCGATGCTATCCGGCTGAACCTGTTGAGCGAACGCATCGACATTGTAAAGCCTGTGGGCTGGCCCCGTTCCGGTAAAACGCTGAACGACACGGACATGAAGTATATCCTGCGGAGGATGGAGAAATACGGCATTTCCAGCGAAAAGAAAATCGAATCTGCCATCCGCATTGTTGCCAACGAGAACCGCTATCACCCCATCCGGGATTACCTGAACGGTCTGCAATGGGACGGCACAGAACGGATCTCCCACGTCCTATACCATTTTCTCGGTGCTGCGGAGGACGAGTACACTTGCGAAGCCATGAAGATCTTCCTGATGGGGGCCATCAAGCGGGTATTCCAGCCGGGATGCAAATTTGAAACCATGCTCTGTCTGGTGGGCGGACAAGGCACAGGAAAGTCCAGCTTTTTTCGGCTGTTGGCGGTCAAGGATGAATGGTTCTCGGACGACCTGCGGCGGCTGGACGACGACAACGTGTACCGAAAGCTGCAAGGCCACTGGATCATTGAAATGTCGGAGATGATCGCCACCGCCAACGCCAAGAGTATCGAGGAGATCAAAAGTTTTCTCAGTAAACAGAAGGAAACCTATAAAGTCCCCTACGAGACCCATCCTGCCGACCGTCTGCGCCAGTGCATCTTTGCTGGCACGACCAATCGGCAGGATTTTTTGCCCCGTGACCGCACGGGCAACCGCCGCTTTATCCCCATCCCGGTGGATGCGGAACTGGCTGAGACCCACATTTTGGACAACGAGGAGGAATCTCGCGCCTATATCGATCAGCTCTGGGCAGAAGCCATGACGATTTACAACAGCGGCGACTACAGGTTGGCGTTCAGCCCCGCCATGCAGGAAACGTTGCAAGCCCATCAACAGGACTTCATGCAGGAGGACGCGCAGGCGGGTATGATCTATGCCTTTCTGGAGGACTACACGGGTGACCGGGTGTGTTCCAAGCAGCTCTATGCGGAGGCACTGGGCAACACCAACATCCCGGCAGAGTGGGAGACCCGCGCTATCTGCGAGATCATGAACACAGGAATTTCGCGCGGCGATATCCAAGGCTGGCAGGCGCACAAGACCGCCAAGCGTTACCCGAAGTACGGCGTTCAGAAAGGCTGGGAGCGCGTAACCAGCCCCGAAACCGGGGCCGAAGATTTCTCCGAAATAACAGACGCGGAGGCCAAGCAGATGGGCTTCCCCTTCTGATGGACAACGGTTACACGTCTGGTTACAGATTCGGTTACGTTCCAGTTACAGTGCAAAAGCCGCATGGCTGCTGCGTTTTCCTCTTTCTGTAACCATGTAACCTTAAAAGAATAAGAAAAAATATAAAGTGCATCGGACGCCTGCGTGCAGAAAAAGAGAGTTTTCCTGCCCGGTTACAGGCGTTCGGTTACAAGGATATGGAGGTCTGCCTATGAGCAATACGCCTGCGCACACCACGAAGCAGCAGACGAAGAAGAAATTTATTGTTTCCCGTGAGTTTTCTGGAAACCAATCTATGAAAGAAGCCTTTGAACAGCTTATCGAGCGTCAGACGCACTCGCAGTTCGAGGAATGGCTTGAAAGAAAAGCCGGATAAACCCAATTTGACCGTTGAAAGGCTCGCAGGGACATGGTATTATAATGGTGTCGTGTCCCTGCTCATAGAATAGGAGAAAAAACTATGAGCAGAAAGAAACAGAATATCCAGAAAACCACAGCCCTCTATTGCCGTCTTTCCTTGGAAGATGGGCGCGAGAATGAGAGCATGAGCATCAGCAACCAGAAGTTGATGCTGAAAGACTTTGCGGAAAAGAACGGAATGTTCCGCTACGAATACTATGTGGACGATGGCTACACTGGGCGTAATTTCAACCGCCCCGGATTTCAGGCCATGCTGGAAGAAGTGGAAGCCGGAAATATCGCCACCGTCATCGTGAAGGATATGAGCCGCTTTGGACGGAACTATCTTCTGGTCGGCAACTATACCGAGCTGTTATTCCCCAACAAGGGTGTCCGGTTTATTGCCGTCAACAACGGCGTAGACAGCGCAAACCCCACATCCAGCGACTTTACTCCGTTTTTGAACATCATGAACGAGTGGTACGCCAAGGACACCAGCAATAAGATCAAGACTGTGTTCCGCAACCGGATGAAGGAAGGAAACCGTGTCAGCGGTTCCATCCCCTACGGCTACTACCGCAAACCGGACGATAAGCAGACCTTATATGTAGACGAAGAAGCCGCCGCCGTTGTCCGCAAGATCTTCGATATGGCTGCACATGGAGCAGGGCTGACGGAGATCTCCGATACCCTGACCCGTGACAAGGTGCTGATTCCGTCTGCATACAGCCAGAAGTATCAGCCGCAGAACAACCGCAACACGTCCTATCACGACCCCTATTGCTGGAACAATACGACCGTAAGCTATATTCTTGACCGTCAGGAATATCTGGGGCACACGATCCTTGGCAAGACGATCAGCGAGAATTTCAAAATCAAGAAACGCCGTAAGGCATCCGAGGACGAGCTGATCATTTTCCGAAATACCCATGAACCCATCATCACGCAGGAGGTCTGGGATGCGGCACAAAAGCTGCGGAAGTGTTCCCCGCGAAAACTCCAGAATGGCACCTACTCGCATCGACTGTCCGGTCTGATTTTCTGTGCAGACTGCGGACACCGAATGTCGTACAAAAGTCCGGATTCCGTTCGCCGCCCGGACAACAGACACTTCGATTCCGATTCAGGCTTTCAATGTGTCCGGTATCGAAACCGATACGATGGTTGCACATCCCATTCCATTAAAGTGTCTGTTCTGGAAGAAGCCATCCTGAAAAGCATTCAGGCTGTGTCGGATTATGTTCTGGAAGATGAGAATGCGTTTATTGAAGAATTGCAGGCGCAATGGCAGAACCAGAAGCAGGGATTATCCGCTGAGAACAAAAAAGACCTTGCCAATGCCAAAAAGCGGATGGATGAGCTGGACAACCTGATCCGTGGTCTGTACGAAAGCAATCTGTCCGGCAAGCTGCCTGACCGTCAGTTTCAGCGCCTGATGGCGCAGTATGACGAGGAACAGGAGCAATGCGAAAACCGCATCAAGGAGTTAGAAGCAAAAGCCGGAGATTCTATGACATCCAAGGTTGACCCGAAACGTTTTGTTGCGCTGGTTCGTAAATATCAGGATTGCGAAGTCCTGACCGATGATATGCTGTATGCGTTTATCGAGAAGGTGGAAGTCCATGCGCCGACCGGAGGCCGGACACGGTACCGGCAGCAGCGCATCGACATCTATTTCAACTTCATCGGAGAGTATCATCCCCCTGCCGAAGAAATCAGCGAGGAAGAGCGTGTTCGGAAAATCGACGAGCAGGCAGAAGCGAAGAAAAACGAAAAGCGGCAGAAGTCAGTGCAACGGTATCGGGAACGGCAGAACGAGCTGAAAGCTGCTGCACAAGCCGGAGACCCGGAGGCCATTGCAAAGCTGGAATCTGAGCGGGAACGAAAAAGACTGCAGGGTGCAAAGCGGCGGGCAGAACTGAAAGCGATACGAGAAGCCGACCCTGAGTATCTCCGCACGATGGAGGAAAAAGAGCGCATCCGGCTGGAAAAGATGCAGGAAGCCGAACGCCGGAAGGCAGAAAAACAGAAGAATAAGGCAAAGCGCACCCGCAAGGAATTGAAAGCCCTTGCAGAAGCCGGTGACCCGGAAGCAATCGCCGAACGAGATGCAATGCTAGCGAAGGACGCCGAAGCCCGTGAGCGCAAGAAAAAGCGTTATGCAGAGCGCATGGCAAATGACCCGGAGTATGCCGAAAAAATCCGCCAACGGCAGCGGGCGTATAACAAAGCCCACGCAGACAAGCGGAAAGCAGACTATGCCGACCTTATCAAACGTGCGGAAACCGACCCGGAAGCCGCCAGAAAATTGGCAGAGATACGGGCTTACCAAAGCCGGAAAACGGTAGAGTGCTATCAGAATCTTGTGGAGAGAGCCAAGACAGACCCTGCCGCCGCAGAAAAGCTGGCGCAAAAGCGTCAGAAACAGAATGAGAGTGCAAAAGCAGCCTACAACCATCTGAAGGAACAGGCAAAGACCGATCCGGAGGCTGCAAAAAAGCTGGAAGAACGGAGGTCGAAGCAACGGAAAGCAACCAATAAGTATCTCGAAAAACGAAAAAACAACGTACAGGAGGACAATGCAGCATGACTACCATGAAAAAATCCATCCATGACAATGCCAACGGTCTGGACTACACTCTTGTCAATGACCACTATCTGCCGAATCTGACCGCAGCAGCCCCGGCAGAGCACCCCACCGGGCGGTGGGGCCGCTTACATAAGACGTATCTGAAGGAGCAGCACCCCATCCGGTACAACCAACTGCTCCTGTCCGGTGTGCTGGGCAGCTACCTTGCCAAGCTGGACAAGCAGGCCGAAGAACAGCTTGCATTGACCATCCGGCAGATGCAGGAAGCCGAGGGTGTGACCGAAGCCCTGAAAGCTGCCGATCAACTGGAATGGGTGCGCCGGATGAACAGCATCCGCAACCGTGCTGAGGAAATCATCAAGTCTGAGCTGATTTTTGTATAAGGAGGTGCCCACGATGGCTGTGCTGAAACCGATGCTGAAACTTGCCCTTCTCCCGCTGCTTCTGCTGCTGATTCTGGCGCAGTGGGTGGGCATCTTCCTCACGACCTTCTCCATTGTCCTGACGAATCTGCTGGCGGGACTGTTCTTCTTCGTGGCTCTGGCAAGCTGGATCATGAAGCTGGCAGACGGCGGCGAAGTCCTGAAAATGCTGATTACCGCATTTGTGGTTTTCGTCCTGCCTTACATAGCGATAGCTGCTATCGCAAAAATCTCCTTTTTCGCTGAGGAACTCCGGGATTTTCTCCAATCCTGAGTTCAAGACCGCCCTGCACAAAGCAAGGCGGTCTTTTTGTTACATCGGGTCTGCACAGGGCAGGCCCTTTTTTGATATGGAGGTACAAGCCTATGAAACTGACGTTTGAAGAAAAGAAGTTGCTCTACACCTATGGCTGCGCCGATCTGGAACTGACCCGCAAGCGGCTGTGCGGAGTTGCCGGGCTGACGGTTGACCCCGACCAGAACAAGCTGGTGCTTGACTTCTGCCGGAAGTTGGAAGACGAAACACTGGCAGACTGGTACGACCAGATGTTCTACTTTGTCCGTTCCGAGATGGAGCATTATACCATGATGCAGAAAATGTCACGGGACATCGAGGAGGACGAGGACTGGGGACCGACCATCTTTGACGAATCTGAGGAGGGAGAACTGATTGACGATGTTTAAGCTGGAGACCATGATCTACGCCAGCGATGCAGGATAGTGCGGTTGGGTGACTCAAGAGAAAGAAAAAAGAGACCTCATCTCGTTGAAAATCAAATTTCAAAATCATTAAGGGAGCTATTCAAATGAAACAAAATCAGAATTTCGACCATAATCACTCTCAAAAAGTGCTTTCCTGTCGCTACAACATGGACACCAACCGGGTGGAAGCCCGGTTTGAAGATGGCACTACCCTTGCCATCGACTGCATCGCTATTGAGGATGAATACGGCAACACCCCTGCGCAGCGAGCAGAGCTGGATCGGCTGCTCTACAACAAGCCCTTGGAGTATGCCCAGCTTGTGCTGGGTGGTGAGATTGAGCATTATCTTTCGCTCGGCTGTGACCATGGCAGATTAGAAGATTGGCTTTTAATTATAGCAATCCAATAAATTAGCGTGAATAGCCACAAACGCGAAACCATCCAGAACAGTCATGTGAAGAAATCGTTTTGAAAGCAGCACGAACGGCATCCGGCAGCTTCTCCAACAAACGAACTTTTGCCTTTCTCAGAAAAGCCTTGAGGTTAGACCACATCTTCTCAATAGGATTCAAATCAGGGCTGTACGGTGGCAGATAGAGGTATTGAACGCCAGCCTGCTCCAATAAATCCTTTACTGCCTGTGTATGGTGAGAACGCATATTGTCCATCACAACGACCGAGTCGGGAGAAAGTGTCGGAATAAGAATGTTTCTCAGATAATCAACAAATCTTTCTGAAGTTGTTCCTCCTGAATATGTTGTATAGGCAGTTTCGCCGTTCAGTTGAATCGAAGATAGGACAGTCATATTTTGAGGTTTCCACAGAGGTACAGCATCAACTGCGCGAGAACCACCCTTGGAACGGGCATAAAATCTCGTCATATTGACATTGATTCCACTTTCATCCAGAAAAACAAGCTTTTCAGGGGCGTACCCGGACATATTCTCTTTCCATGCTTTGCGTTTTTCCTTCACATCGGGGACGCTCCTGTTCGCTGGCGTGAAGAGATTTCTTTTTACGACGATATCCAAGTTTGAGCACTGCTTTACGAACTGTTTCATTACAGGCTTTGAGTTGAAGTGTATCTATGATTTCTGCAATCGTGATGTCGGGCTTCTCTTTCAGCAACTGTTCAATGTTGCGGATACCTTCCCGGCTCAAAGCTGATTTACGTCCGCGAGGATAGGTTCTGGTTTCGATGGAACCAGTTTCTTCCAGCTGTCTTTTCAGGCGATATACCGTGCCTCGATTGACAGAGAAGTTTTCAGCGACTTCTCTTGCATTGTGTGTTTTCTCCAATGCCTGAATCAGAAGTTTTCTTGCTTCATTGTGCAACATTTCAATCGCCTCTTTGACTCAATTTTACACCTTTTGTCAAGCTGTAACTTTATTTGATTGGACTGCTATAATATGTTCCTCCCAAAAAGGATTCAATGATTTTTCCATCACAGATATGTATTTGCCTACTTGCGTACGCTGCCACATCTGGAGAGTGCGTTACCATAACAATCGTCATGCCACTGCGATTGAAACTTGAAAACAGTTCCATAATGGCGAGGCTGTTAGCTTTGTCTAAGTTGCCGGTAGGTTCATCGGCCAGTAACACACGCGGCGAACGAGCCAGCGCTCTTGCAATGGCAACGCGCTGTTGTTCACCGCCAGAAAGATTTACTGGTCGCTTGTTGGCTTTTTCGGCCATGCCAACGCGTGCGAGCAGTTCATGTGCAACCGCATCTCTTTCCCGTTTGGACACACCCGCATAACCAAGCGGCATACAGACGTTTTCAAGCGCGCTAATTTCATTAACCAAGTTGAATGCTTGGAATACATAGCCAATTTTCTCGTTACGTAATGCCGCGCCGGCTCTACTTTTCAGTCGTGTAATGTCCTCGCCGTCAAAGAAATAACTGCCGCTTGTCAGTTCATCCATACAGCCTAAAATGTTTAGCAGAGTCGATTTGCCGCAGCCTGAACGACCTGTAATAGCGACAAAATCGTGAGGATAGATTTCAAGGTTTACCGCCTCGATCCCTACAGTTTTCACACCACCCTGCCGATAAATTTTACTTGCATCTTGCAGCTTTAGAATCGGTTTCATTTTTGCTCCTTTTAACGCTATAAAATCTTCGTTGGGTAGCGACTACGCGTGCCGAGGATCGTACATACACAACATATAAGCGTGATTCCAAATGCTATGCCTATTGCAAGTATCGCGCATGTCCAGGAAAACCGCACTGTGAATGTCACAGTGGAAAGCTGCGGTGCAATAAATATTGTTAACAGCAAACTTATTACGCCTCCCAAAAGTGAAAAAAGCAACACTTCGCAAAACAGTTCAAAAATAAGCGTACCGTGTGTTGCCCCCAAAGTCAACGCAATAACGAATTCTCGTCTGCGCTGTTCTACATAGATAAGTAAAACTCCAATGATGCCCACCGTTGTAATGACAAGCGAACATTTTGCTACCCATACAAACAGCTCCATCCATTGCGTTATATCGCGGATGGATTTTTTGAGTTCCGCGCGTTGGTCAGACACCGTATAACTGTAGGACGGATGACGGCTTTGTAGCCAATCGGCAATTCTCTGTACATCGTCAATACCCTGTCCGCTTTGTAAAAATACGCTCAAATAGGCCATGGGGGCGTCAGCATTGGCAGTCAACATATTTAGCTGCGAAAACGGCAAAACGATAAGCTGCGCGGTATCCACATTTTCACTTTCCATAGCGCTCAATAGTAAGAAATCAGAATTGTCGGGTAAGGTTGCTGTGTGCAGTAGCTGTCCGTTTATCGTTGCGCCTTGTTCATCAAGCAAAAACCAATCACGCCCAAAAAACAATCTGTTGGGCAAGTCCTTTTCTATTTGCGCACCGAAATAAACAGTATCCGGTTCTGGCTGTACGCCGAAGAAGAATTCAAAAGTGTTCTCATCCATAGAAGATAATATGACATCTTGTACCTTATCCTCTTGTAGCTCAAATGTATAGATTGTTCGTTCAAACAACAGATATGAAAAGCTATACTCCGAGCCATATATTTCGCATAATTTGGCATAATCTTCAGGTGTTACGGCAGCATTGAGACCATCGCCGCCATAATACTGAATGGATATACTGTTTTTTCTGCTCTGCATTTCGTAGGCTTCCAAACGGTATGTGGCGGCTCTGCCGGACAAATATCCACAAAGTACAACTGTCGTGCCAAGCACAAACTCTATAAGCAGAAAAAGATAGGTTTTACGGTTCAGCCACAGCTTTTGCACCGCACGGTAGAGCGGATATAACATCATGACACCCTCTCCATCAATTCTACAAGCTTTCTTCTTTTCAAATTTCGCATGGTGGCCCACGTGACAAGCAATACCATTCCTGCTCCGAAGACAAACGCTCCGATGTATACACCAGCAGTAAGGGCAAGAGCAAAGGTTTGGGGAACCGTTGGCCGCAAAAGTTGCACAAGCGCCAAATCAAGGATAAACGCAGCAGCGAAACACAACAGGTTTTCTACCAATGCGGAGAAAAGTTCCGTGCTGTAAGAAGAGCCCAGCGCCATATGTATGCCAATGAGCCGCTTATTGTGTAGGATTTTTCCGGTAAGCACGAGCCCAATGTTAAGACCTGCAAACAGCAGGCTGACAGCCCCCGCACTGAATATGAGAACTGACTGTTGGATGCACTGACTGAGAAGCTTTTGAAAGTCCTGCTCACCATTGCGAACGCTACGAACTTTCAGTCCAATGGTTTCGAGCGCAGTGCACAAACGCTCTAAATCACTTTGTTGCGTATTGCGAAAATAGATTCGACTGTACTGTAAAGCGCCTTTACTGGTCTGCGGCGCAAGCGGAAGGAAAATTTTGCCGTTGTTGCGCACAGAAGAATAAACACCCGCCAGCTTGTATGCTTGACCGTCAACCGTGACAGTATCGCCTATAGACAACTCACCATATTGCTCCAAATCCGCTTTTTCTATAATGCATGTATTTTGATTTTTAGAAAATACGGATTCTCCTGCTACAGGTACAAACATTTCAAAGTCTGTGATGTTTTCAGTTGTATAATAGACCACCTCACTGTGACGCTCATCGTTCCAGTCTACAGTACTATTGCAATACGCAATGAGGGCAAAATCTGCCGACTTTATTCCTACGTTTTGTATAGCTCTTTGAACATCCTGAAATGCGACATCCACGCCATATAAAGTAAGCACGGTTGTATCTGCTCCCCCCTGAATACGCATAGTCTCGATGTTCTGTACGAATACATTAATGTTGCCAAGACAAAAAATAGGGAACAGTAGCCCTAATGCCATAGAAACAATCAAAATCACATTGATTTTAAATTCATGACAAAATTGCACGGTTGAAAGCCAAATGTAATAAGAAAAACTATTCATTTTCATCAAGATACCTCAGAGGGAGAATTTGAGCGTTTTATATGATAGAGAGTGCCTTGTGTAGCATCAGATACCCAAAATCCATCTTCAGTACGTACAAGATAAGATTCCGGAGATAATTCTTCAAATTCTATTAAGGTTTCAACATACAATCAAATCGATCAAATGTTGCTCAGAATTTGCCCATCCTCGATTTTGATGATCTGCTGCGCCTTCTGCGCAATTTCCGGGTTATGCGTGACAACGATAAGCGTTTGCCCGAACTCCGCAGCACATTCCATCAACAGCCGCATTGTATCCTCGCCCGTCCGCGTATCCAGATTTCCGGTAGGCTCATCTGCAAAAACGATGCGGGGCTTTGCAATCAGCGCACGGGCGATTGCCACACGCTGCTGTTGTCCGCCGGAGAGCTGCGCGGGGCGGGAATGCAGCTTGCCCGCAATGCCCAAAATCTCAGTCAGCTTGTGAAGCATTTGCTCATCCGGTGCTCTATGATCCAGATAGAACGGAATCAGAATATTATCCCGCACCGTGTACTCCGGGAACAGGAGAAAATCCTGAAAAATAAAGCCGATCTTTTGCCGCCGCACCTGTGCCAGCTGCTCCGCATTCATTGCATAAATGTCCTGACCGTCCAGTAGCACCTTACCGGTGGTGGGTGGCAAAAGTCCTCCCAGAATTTTCAGGAGCGTGGATTTTCCGCTGCCGCTGGAACCGATGATGGACGCAAATGTACCGTTTTCAAGGGTCAGGTCGCTATTTCTGAGGGCGTGAACCGCGCTTTCCCCTTCCCCGTAGGTTTTGGAGATCTGTACAGCTTCCAGAATTTTATCTTTCATAAAATGTCCCCCTTGGATGCTTTTTTACGAATAAAGGAGAAGATCGGCAGCAACGCTGCGGACAGCCAGAACACCATCAGCAGAATGCTGACCATGATCTGACTTCCCACGGGTTTATGGAATTCAAACACCCGTCCGCTTGTATGGATACGGATCAGGTCGAGAATGCTCTGGATCGGAACGATACGCGAGACCGCCGCATAGACAACGATATTCACAAGCAGCGTTGTCCCAACGATGACCGGGAGCAGCAGCTTTGCATAGGACAGCACCAGTTTTTTCGGGGAAACGCCCAGCGTCAGGAGAAGTGACAGCCGCTGCTGCTGGACTTCATAAGCCGAAAGGTTCAAAACCACCAGCAGTGCGCACCCCAGAAGGACCCCGAATACCGCAAGGATGCCGACAAGGAAAGCGCTCTGTGTGCCCTCGGTGTAGCTCTGGCTGATCAGGTCGTAGTTATCTGCACTCAGAATGCCATTCCTGCGCGTTGCAATGGAGGAAATAGACCGCCGCAAAGAGAAATTGCTGCCAGCGGACAGTTTCACGTTCAGGCTGCTGTAGCCTTCCTTTTCCATAAAGTAGCTGCCTGCGCTCTCAAACATTTTATGGTAAAGAGCCGTACTGACAAAAACCGTGCCATTGTAGAGGATCCGATCTGTTGTCAGCAGTGTGTAATTTCTTGCAGACTTTACGACACCGGCAATGGGCAGCTGGGCGGTGTACGTCCGGTAGACATCATTCCCGGCTTCATCCTGCCCGGTATAACGCTGGTATTGGATGCTCAACTTGTCTCCGGCTGCGAAAACCGGTTCAACCAACGTTTTGCCATCCGTTTGGAAGCCCTGATAATATTCATCCGCAGCGGGGTCATAATAGTAATCTCCCCACAGGGTCAAAACAGAATCCCCTGCCAGCAGCGTCTCTGTTTCCTCGTCCGAAACGCCGGCATCTGCGGCAATGCGGCGCAGTTCGTCCTCCGGCAAGGCGCAGACGATCGTATTCAGCGTTCCTTTTTTTGCATTTTGCATCAAGTTCGAAATGTCCGTATAGAAACCGTTGCCCTTGACCCAGATATCGGCAAGCATCTGGCTGGACTGGATCTTGTCGGACGTCACGGTATAGATATCGGTCAGATCAATTGCGGCGGAAACCTCTTCCACGCCGGGCAATGCAGCGAGGTCATCCTTTAAAGAAAACGGCATCCCGGAGGTTCCGTTCATCTTGATGGACAGACAGGCATACGGTGCATCCAGATCATACGGCAGCATGACACGCCAGCCGACATACAGACAACTGACGGCGATCAGCAATACCGCGCAGCCGACACCGATCTGCGGTGCAAGCGGCAGCTGTGCCAAGCGGAATTTTTTTGCAGGCTTCTCTTTGGGTTTTGCGGTCTGCGGGCGAACCAGCACCGCAGGCAAAAGTGCGCCCAGCAGTACGGAGAGCAGAAACAGCACCGCCAGCGGCGCAAGAGATGCAGCGGGGATCACCAAGAACGAAAGGTGCTTCTGCAGCCCCAGACCGACGGCCGCGGCGCCACAGCCCAGTGCAAACCCTGCAGCAACTGCCGCAAGCCCGGCAAAAAGCGCCTCCCACAGGCACATAAGCCGGAGATCCCGGTTTTTAGCCCCCAGCGTCAGGAAGGTGTTGATGGTATGTACACGCTTGTGCAGAACGATCAGGAAATACTGCGCCACCGCAAAAAAGCTGACCAGAATCGCTGCGACCAGTAAAAAGCGCAAAGAAGATGAAACGGTATCCTCCTGCGGGTAGGCATACTCGTTTGCCACTAAAGCAGGGTCGGTCGAAGCGGTCACGGGTGCGGCTGCATTCAGATAATAAAATGTCTGGAACTTTTGCCCGTCTATGGCAAGCGGCTCTGCTACAATGCCGCTGACGGTCAGGTTGCCGTTCAGATTCCAATAAACATCATAGGCAGGCAGAACACCGCACAGGGTATAGGCTTTTTCCATCACTGCGCCGGAGCCTGCCAGCGGGTCGTAATCATTGGCAGCGACCTTCAGCGTGACCGTCTGCCCTACGTCATAGGAGCAGCCCAGCGCATCCAGCAGTGTCGTCGTCATGGCGATCTCATCGGACTGGGTGGGGAAATTACCGCTGATCGGCACGATACGTCCCAGCTGTGCAAAGGTATCGTCTACCGTTCCGATCCCGCCCGCCACGCCATCGTCTGCACCGAGAACGATTCCGTTTTGGGTCACTGTGCTGACCTGTGCGGATGCAGGCAAGGCATTTTGCACCTGTGCGGCATCAGCAGCTGTATCAGACAAACGCAGGTACTGCCATTCGCCATATAACTCACAGCGGGTGTCCTGCAATACCTGTGCAGAGCTGACGGAGTAGATCACCGTCGCCGTCAGGAACGAGAAAACCAGCGTCAGCAAAAGCAGCAATAGGCTGGTCTGCTTCTTGCGGCCAAGCATCCCATAAAACGCCAGAATGATAGATGGACTTTCTTTGATTTTCATACGCCGTCCTCCCCTATGTCTTACACGCACCTAGAAAATGAATTTTTCTATTACAATAACGCTTTTAGAGGAAGTTTGTTACACTTGTTTTAAAACATCGTATGACTGCACATAAATTCATAGAAAATTTGTTGCATAATCACAGTTTTGTTTATCTGCATCGCTATTGAGGACGAATACGGCAATACTCCAACGCAGCGGGCGGAACTGGACTGGCTGCTCTACAACAAGCCCTTGGAGTATGCTCAGCTTGTGCTGGGTGGTGAGATTGAGCATTATCTCTCACTCAGCTGTGACCATGGCAGATTTAGAGGATTGACCTTTAATTAGAATATACAGATAAAACCGACAGCCATCTACTTGCGACTTGCAAATAGATGGCTGTCTATTATTAACTACGCATTTTAACAATGATTTTTCTTTTCAACAAGCATTCCGATAATAAACGAAAGTAGGAAAACGAGTAGCCAAATCAAAACTCCGTAGTGTGCCTTGAGCTGCCATACTTTTCCTATATACATATCCGGCGTGATTTTTGTGGCGTTTATTTTGATAATAAAATCGCCCAACACTTGTCCGATCAAAATTCCTGTCCAGTTTCCAGCTGTTGTGATAAGAGCTGCTCTATACATTTCCAGAAAACAGAAAGTAACAGATGCAACCCATAAACACAAATAATAATGGGCTGCTGTCCATTCAAACAAGTAGACTTCATGAAACACTGTTTGAGAAAGAAGATAGCACACCACATATGCTAAAAATACGATCAGCAAAAATCCGAGACAAGTTTTCTTTTTTGATGCTGTGTTCTTCATACGGCTTTTGAATCCTATTCCAATGTGTACCGCCATCTTTGCGTTTCATTATAAAACAGCTTGGCTGCTTACTTCGATACTATTTCGACAGTTGGCATCTTGCCTTCCAATCCGAGTTCGTTATCTTCTGCAACTCTATAAAGAGTGCAACCAAGCTTTTTAAAACGATCAGTTTTCAAAGGAGAAACTATCCAGTAAGGTCAGCAGATAATCGTTTGGAATACCAGCCGTCTCACTTTTTTGAGCATTTTCATTGCGGACATAAAGGGCATAGTCTGTTGCATGGTGTTGGAACATGGTATACTGTGCAGTTGTACAGCCAGCACGATCCTGTACTGTGTAGATTTCAAAGCACTTTCCTGACTTCGATGTGTAAAGCTTTTTGGAAATGCTGTAATTCTGTTTAGGGAATGTTTTCGTATACGTTTTCTGAGAACCGCACATTCCATCCACATCATAAAATGTGTTGGCGCAAAGTGAAATACTTATATTTCCGTCCAGCCAGTATCTTGTATATTCCGTCTCCATGACTTTGGTGGAGGAATTGAAAAAGACATTTATTTGATCTTTTTGGGCAGTGCTATGCTCCATGGTATCCAGCAAAGCGTTTTCCACAAAATGAACGCCGAACAGCTGTTCGATCTGCTCCTGCGATTCTGGTGTTATAGAGTAGAAAGTTGCTCCGGTGCGGGCTCGTTCCTTCACGGTTTGTCGAACCGATTTGTCAATTTCCGTATTGCTTATAACCTCATCTATTTCAGAGACATAGCAAATCTGTGTGTCCTCCGACCTATACGCAATTGAACTACTCATATCTGCTTCGAGTGCATTTGAGACCGGACTTAGAAGAACTACTACCCCCAGTAACATTGCGAAAGAGAAGGTTAAACTTTTCTTCATGATTTTCGCCTCCTTATTTTTATCGCTAGTCAAGCAATTGGTGCAACATTTTAAGTTCACGCCCGGTTTGGCAATCTTCAATTTCAATGTACCATAGATTTTTTTTGAAGTCAAGACCTTTGGCAAAACTGGTCGTTTTGGCGGCAAAAGTGGTATGTCAAACCACTTGTCAGGCGCAAATGCACAGTTTATAATAGTGTCAGAAACATTACTTTGTGGAGGACGACAAAATGACGAGGTATCGAATTGCAGTCTGCGATGATGAACCGTCAGAACTTGAAGATATTGTTCAAAGCGTCAAGCGATACGATGCCCATGGCGACTTTGACATTGAAAATTACACAGACGGTGCAGTGCTTTTAAGTGATTTGCTGCTAAAAAAGAAATCCTTCGATCTTCTGCTGCTTGACATCGAAATGCCTTCAAACGGATTCCAGATGGCGCAAACTTTAACACAGATGGAAAAGCATCCGTTGGTGATCTTTGTTACAAAGCGGCATGAATACGCTGTGCAGGGGTATGGCATTGCATTCCGTTATCTAGTGAAACCACTTGATGAATCGCTTTTTACCGCTGCAATGGATGCAGTTGTCCAAGAATTGCATTCCAAACACTTTACCGTTGAATATGAAGGAGCGACGCTTTCATTGGAAACATCGGAAATTTATTATCTGGAAAGCCATGGGCATAAAGTTTTGATCCATTGTAAAGGGCAAGACCTCACTCTGCGAATGACGATTCCAGAAGCCTTAGAACAGTTGCCGAAAAGGTGCTTTGCTTCACCGCATAAAAGCTATCTTGTCAACATGGAGCATATTGTCTATGCCACTGGAACGACAGTTGTTCTGTCCAGCGGAAATCAATTGCCAATCAGTCGGAGGAAGCGTCAGGAGTTCAATCAGAACTTTAACGCTTATTTGGGAAGATGATATATTATTTTGTTGAATTTGCCGGGAGCTTTGCCAACATTGCGTTGCTCGTACTTTTCGTTGACCGCTTATTCCAGAAAAAAGATTTATCTTCACGATGGCTCTATCTTTATATTGCGCTTCTAATCGTGGGGCAATGTATATTGAGCTTGTTTCCCACTTGGGTGATGCCGCGAACGATTTACCTTCTGCTGGGAGGTTTTTTTCTGGCAATTCTGTTTTATGAAGCACAAATATGGCAAGTTATCTTTGTAAGTGCTGCGTTTTTTACGCTGATTGCAGTAGTTGAAGTTCTTGCGATGCTTCTTATTGGGCTACAAGTTTCTGATACTGATGCCTTAATGCAAGCAGGATCGGCCAGATTGATTTATGTGGTGTTCTCAAATCTGATTCAGATTCCATTGCTGATCTTAATCTCGCATTTTTTCAGTCGAAAAGAAAATGTTCTTCGTATTCTTTGGCTGCTGCCGATCATCGCTATCCAAATTGCCAGTATCGCAGTTTGTTATGTGGTACAGTACCATGCAGCAGATGAAAATTTTCCAGACTATCTGATTGGCTTGATGGTGGTACTCCTCTTAATGAATATCCTGATTGTTTTCTATGTGGAAGCCCTCCGAAAAAATGAGCAGGAAAAGTTTAGAGCGGAATTTAATGAGCAGCAATATCGCTTGCAGATGGAGTATTACCAGCAGCTAAAGGAACGGCAAGAAGAAACAAGAGCCCTTTGGCACGATATCAAAAAATATATTCTGGCAATGCAGGCGGTGGCGGAGCGTGGGAATTCCGAAGAACTTTACAAAATTGTACGAGATGCAACGGATGCCTTTGAACGTTCCAAAAATATTTCTACGATTGGAAATCCAGTTGTGGACGCACTGTTAAATCAGTGTTTACATACAGCAGAAGAAAACGGCATCAAAGTAACTCTGGACGTAACGATTCCAGAAGTTCTATCTATATCTCCGTTATCTTTAAGCATCCTGATTGGAAACACATTCGACAATGCAATTGAAGCTTGTTGTGGCTTGCCGCCAGAACAACGAAAGATCCATTTGCAGCTGCGCAAACAGTATCGAAGCCTTTTCTACCGCCTTGACAATCCATACAGTGATACCTCACGCAGCCTTCGGGTTGGCAGCCATCATGGATATGGACTGAAGAATGTACAACGAGTGGTGAAGGAAAGCGATGGCGATTTTTATGCTGAAAAGAAGAATGGAATTTTTACCGTGAAAGTTCGATTGAACTGCGAGAATTAAATATGTTTCCACAGCCAAATGATCAGCCTCCATACTGATTGTTTGGCTTTTTATTTTCTGAAAAAGGAGCGTGATGCCATGACCCAACCGAAAACCGACCTTGCCTATCTCCGCAGCGAAAAAGCCAAAGCCGAACAGAAACTGCGCTCTTGTCAGCACCGGGAGAAGAACCTTGAACGCCAGATGTCAGAACTGCACCGGAGAGAGCGTGTGCATCGTCTTTGCACCCGTGCCGGAATGCTGGAAAGCTTTCTGGTCTGTCCGGGAGAACTGACCGATGATCAGGTGATGGAGCTTCTGAAAATCTCGTTCCGTCAGCCGGAAGTCGTGCTGGCACTTGCAAAGATGGTGCATGACGTTCACGAACGCAGCAACGTCCAAAACCCTTTAGAATAAAGGGCGCAATTATACACCTCGTCGTCACTTGCTGCGTATCGTTCGCATCTGTGCAAAAGCACAAATGCTCATTCACTCCGCAGTTCCTCCTCTTCCCCATAAAATCATCTTCGATGCTTTTCCGGGGACCCCTTTGTGTGAAATTGCGGTCTTGCAGACGGCTCGATGAAATCGAAGCTGGCGTTTGTGCGCCAGCCCGATTCCATCCCAAGGAAAACTGCATTTTCCTTGCGCTGCTTTGCAGCTATCCTTTTGCGGCTCCCGCCTGAAACCGAAGCGCACAGCACTCCGTTCCAAGGCGGCGAGCACAACCGAATACGATTCCAGACCGTTCACAAGAGCAATCTTGTTGAGCGGTCTTTTTGTTTGGGGGTGATGCCTATTCCGTGTCCGCATTTCAAAATCACCATCGTCAAGCGCAGCCAAGGGCAGTCCGCTGTTGCCGGGGCCGCTTACCAAAGCGGCGAACGGCTATTCAGTGAGTACGACCAGAAAACGAAATTCTACAACAAGAAGAAAGAACTTGTCCACGCCGAGATCATGCTGCCGTCCCATGCGCCACCCGGATATGCAGACCGGGCAACGCTTTGGAACGCCGTGGAAGCCGTGGAGAACCAGTGGAACTCCCAGCTTGCCCGGCGCATCGTGCTGGCGTTTCCGGTGGAAGTCCCGAAAGAGCGGTATCTGTCCATGATAAAGGAATTCTGTCAGGAGCAGTTCGTTTCCAAGGGCATGATTGTCGATTTTGCTATCCACGACAAGGGCGACGGCAACCCACACGCCCACATTCTGCTGACGCTCCGGGCAATGGACGAACACGGTAAATGGTTGCCGAAAGCCCGAAAGGTTTACGACCTTGACGAGAACGGCGAGCGCATCCAGCTCCCCTCCGGCAACTGGAAGTGCCACAAGGAAAACACCGTGGACTGGAACGACCAGAAGTACGCCGAGGTCTGGCGGCATGGTTGGGAAACCATCACCAACCGCTATCTGGAAGCTGCTGACCGCCCAGAGCGTGTTGATCTCCGCTCATTCGAGCGTCAGGGAGTGCAGCAGATTCCGACCGTGCATCTCGGCCCCGCTGCTCACCAGATGGAAAAGCGCGGCATCGAAACTCTTCTTGGCAACCTAAACCGGGACATTCGAGCCGCCAATAGCCTGATGCAGTCCATCCGCAGTGCGATCCGTGGGCTGCAACGCTGGATCGCAGACCTGACTGAAAAGAAGCAGCTTCTTCTGGACGCACTGGAAAAGGCGAAGGAGCCCACGCTGTCCGACTTGCTGGTGGATTACTTCAACCTTCGCAACGAGCAGCGGAGCGATTGGTCTGGCAAGGCAAAACTGAAATGCACTGTCCGAGACTTTGAGAAAGTCAAACGGGCTGTGGACTATCTGAAAGCCCATTCTCTGAACACCATCGAGGATTTGGACACTGCAATTTCTAACCTGAATCAGACCGCTGCTCCTCTCCGCGGGCAGTTGAAGCAGAACGAAAACCGTATGCGGGCAATCGCCCAGATCAAGGATGCTGCCGCCGCCCATGCCAAGCTGAAGCCCATCCACGACACCTTTATCAAGAAGAACTTCAAGTTGACCAAGGACGCTTATGCCGCCCAGCACAAAGAGGAGCTGGACACCTTTAATAAAGCTGTCCGCACTCTGATGAAACTGAACGGCAGCACAGCGGTGGATTTTTCGGCATTGGATGCCGAATTTTCTGCGCTGCAATCCGGCAGCGCAGAGCTGCGCAGCCAACTGGAAACCTTGCAGCCGGACATCTCCGCACTGAAAAATATCCGCAAGTATATCGACATGGTGCTGAATAAGCAGCAACTTTCCGTACCGGGCGGCAAGACCTCGGAGAAGAAATCGGTGCTGAAAAAGCTGGAAGAAGCCAAGGCATCGCAATCCCAGAAGAAAACCGAACAGAAGAATCACGCACAGGAGCTTTAAGGAGGAAGCAACATGACCTACACCCAAGCCCAGATCGACAAAGCCAATGCGGTGGATCTGGAAAAATTTCTCCGGGCGCAGGGCGAAATGCTGGTGCGTAGTGGAAAAGAATACCGCTGGAAAGCCCACGACAGCCTGACCGTCTGCGGAAACAAATGGTTCCGGCACAGCCAGAGCAAGGGCGGCCATCCGGTCGATTTTGTGATGGAATTTTACGGCAAGTCCTTCCCCGAAGCGGTGCAGATGCTGACCGGAGAGCCGGGCGAAGTCCAGCCGGAGGCTGACCCCGCCCCCTCTCCTGCGTTTCGTTTGCCGCTGCGGAATGTCACCAACGCCAACATCCTGAACTATCTGACACAGGAGCGGAAGCTCAGCCCCTCGCTGGTGAACTTCTTCATCGCTGCCGGAGATATTTACGAGGATTCCTCCCACCACAACGTGGTCTTTGTGGGACGGGATGCAGACGGACATCCCCGCTACGCAAGCAGCCGTGGGATTCGGGAGAAGTTTCGGCAGGATGCAGCCGGCGCAGAAAAGGCGTTTGGCTTTGCCCACCGTGGTACCGACAAACAGTTGCTGGTCTTTGAAGCGCCCATCGACCTGCTGTCCTTTATTGAGCTGTTCCCGAAAAACTGGCAGCAGCACAATTATCTGTCGCTGGGCGGGGTGTCGGGCAAGGCACTGCGGCAGTTTCTCTCAGAATGCCCAGATGTGGAGCGGGTGTTCCTCTGTCTGGATGCCGATAAAGCCGGAGAGGATGCCTGCAAGCGGTTGGCAGCGCTGCTGCCGGACACCATGAGCGCGACCCGCATCCAGCCTTGTATGAAGGATTGGAATGATGTTCTGGTGCACCGGACAGAGATTTCGAACCGCAATTATTTCAAGAGCATCGTGCTGAAAGAGCCGTTAAAACCGGAAACGGTGAAGATCATCCGCATGAGCGACGTGGAACTGACCCCGGTGGAATGGCTTTGGAAGCCATATCTTCCTTTTGGAAAACTCAGTGTACTGCAAGGCAATCCGGGCGAGGGCAAGACCTACTTTGCCATGCACCTTGCCGCTGCCTGCACCAACGGAAAGCTGCTGCCCAACATGGAGCGCATGGAGCCCTTCAACGTGATCTACCAGACCGCCGAGGACGGTCTGGGCGATACGGTCAAGCCCCGCCTGATCGAAGCGGGCGCAGACCTTGACCGGGTGCTGGTCATTGATGACAGCGATGTGCAGCTGACGCTCTCCGATGAACGAATTGAAAAAGCCATTATTGAGAACAACGCCCGACTGGTCATCATCGACCCGATCCAGGCATATCTCGGTGCCGACGTGGACATGAACCGGGCGAACGAAGTACGCCCCATCTTCATGCGGCTGGGACAGGTAGCGCAGCGAACCGGCTGCGCTATTTTGCTGATCGGGCACCTGAATAAAGCCGCCGGAATGCAGAGCTTGCAGCGGGGCCTCGGCTCCATCGACATTGCTGCCGCCGTCCGCAGCGTCATGTTCATCGGCAAGCTGAAGCACGACCCCACCATGCGCATCCTGACCCATGAGAAAAGTTCCCTTGCCCCGCCGGGCGTGTCGCTGGCGTTCTCTCTGGGGAACGAGGGCGGCTTCCGCTGGATCGGCGAGTACGACATTACCGCAGACGAAATGCTGTCCGGCATCGAGCCGCAGCGGGAAACCAAGACCCAGCAAGCCAAAGACCTGATCTGTGCCCTGCTTGCCGGAGGAAAGCAGGTGCTCAGTGAGGACATCGACAAGGCGGCTCTGGAAAGGGGCATTCCCGGCAGAACTGTCCGAGATGCCAAGCGGGAACTGGGCGATGCCCTGAAAAGCAAGATCGTGGAAGGCCGCAAAAAGGTCTTTTGGATGGAATGAGCCATTTGACTGGCAGAAAAATTTGGCTGGCAAGAAAATCATGGTACACCCACAGTTGCCAGTCTGCCAGCCAAATTGGGAAAATGACGATTTAAGGAGGAATTGAATGGAGAATGTGAAAGTGCCCGAAAACAAGAACCTCACCCCTGACGGGTCTTTTAAGACGAAGGATGGCCGTACCACCTATCTGGTGAGCGTGTTTTTTAATCACGACAGCACAGAAACCGCTGAAAGCAAGGTGAAGCGGCTTATCATTGCCGACCTGAAAAAGAAATGTGGTTAAAATCCACTTCCCACCTTGACAACTCTAATCAGAGGACCTTCTGCTTTCGGCCATGCAGTCTGCCGGTGCAGACAGCATGGAAGGCGATGTAGAACGAACCGGAATCGGTACCCCGGCTACCAGAGCAGCAACCATTGAAAAACTGGTACAGAAAGGCTTTCTGGAGCGCAAAGGCGACCGGAAAAGCAAGATTTTGCTGCCTACGGAAAAGGGCAGAGCCCTTGTTACTGTCATGCCGGAACAGATTCAGTCGCCGGAAATGACTGCGGACTGGGAAAACAAGCTGCTGCGCATCGAACGCGGTGAAATGGAGCCGGAAGAATTTATGACTGAGATCAAAGAAATGGTTGCCTCGCTGGTGAATACCACCGAGGCAGTGAAAGGAGCAAATGCGCTTATGAAAAACAAAGTGATTGGTGCCTGCCCGAACTGCGGCACGAATGTTGTGGAGCGGGAAAAGGGCTGGTTCTGTGAGAACCGCGAGTGCCGCTTTGCGCTCTGGAAGGACAATGCCTACTTCAGGCGACTGGGTAAGCATCTGGATGGCCGCATGGTGGACAAGCTGCTGCGGGATGGCCGGGTGCGCCTGAAGGACTGCAAGAGTGCCAAGGGCAAGACCTACAATGCAACGGTTCTGCTGTCTGCCGAATCCGATGGCCGCGGCAAGTTTTCTCTGGAATTTGAGAACGGGGGCTGAACATGAACTTCAACCATGAGGAACTGATGCTGATGATGCTCTACAATACCGGCACCCAGCAGGGGCTAGTGCGGGAGCTGCGGCTGATGCAGTGCTACCTGACGCAGGATGAAACCGCCCTGCGGGAGCTGTCGGAGGGCGTTATCGAAAAGCTGAAACTGCTGACCGATGCGGAGTTTGCCGAACTGGAATTTACCCCGGACTGACTTTTGCCGCCTGCGGGCGGCGTACATATACTCTTTCCCTCAACTATGTGATTATGGTGTATCACTCCCCTCTGTTTGCTGTTTCAAAACATTTTTCGACTTTTTTTCAAAAACGTCTTGGCAAGGATTTATTTCTATGGTAAGCTTTTTGTAAAAGTTCATAGGCAAACCCGGCGCAAGTCGGCGACGCAAAGCTATAGGGACCCACCGGGTCAGCCAGTTGCCAGTAAGAAATTGCTGTTTTGCTGTCGTCAGCAGATTTGCGGGTTTTCCAGAAACAGGAGTTGACAAAGGTGAATACCCAGCGACACACTGACAGCAGAGCAGAGCAGAGCAGAGCACCTATAATGTTCTGCTGTTTTCTGCTGTCCGTAAATATCGCTTTATGAAGTCAGATGACGCTTTCAGTCATGGGTTCGCCATGCCTTGAAAGCGTTTATTTATTTTCCAGCGGCAGAGTTATAAAAATGAAGGGGTCATGTTATGAATGTTACAAAACAAGCCAGAACTTGCAGGGGTCTGGCAATTCTAATGACGATGCTTCTGCTGACGGCATTGCTGTCTCTTTCGGCAAGCGCAGCAGAAACAGTAAGCCAGCATGAGCGTGTGAGGGTTGGCTTTTTTGCAATGGACGGCTATCACATGATGGACGAGGACGGAAACCGCAGCGGTTATGGCTACGATTTTCTCCGCTTGATGGCGCGCTACTGGGATGTAGACTATGAATACGTCGGCTATGACAAAAGCTGGGAAGAAATGCAGCAGATGCTGATCGACGGCGAGATCGACATGGTAACTTCTGCCCGCAGAACGCCTGAGCGCGAAGAATTATTTGATTTTTCCCGTCCGATCGGAACCAACAATGGTATCCTGACTGTCCGCAGCGATAATAGCACCATCGTTGAGGGAAAATATAGTACCTACGATGGGATGCGTGTTGCACTCCTGCGCGGAAACTCCCGGAACGATGAATTTGCGGAGTATGCACGAACCAAAGGCTTCACTTACAAAGCGGTCTATTTCGATTCGGCTGAGGAGATAGCAGAGGCACTTCAGAATGGAACGGTTGATGCCATTGTCACCAGTTCCCTGCGCAAAATGAACAATGAGCGCATCCTTGAAAAATTCGGCAGCAGTGATTTTTATGTGATCGTCAAAAAAGGAAACACTGAACTTCTGAATAAGATAAATTATGCGATTGATCAGATGAACGCTGCCGAAGGCAGCTGGAAAACGACCCTCTATAACAAAAACTACGAAACTACCGATACCAAAAATCTGGAGTACACGGAAGAAGAAAAGCGTATCATTGCCCAATATTCCAAGGAAAATCCCCTTCATGTTCTGTGCGACCCGACCCGGTATCCCTATTCCTATACAGAAAATGGCGAAGTAAAGGGCATTCTCCCGGACTATTTTCGGAAGATAGCAGACTATGCAGGACTCTCGTATGAGTTTCTTGTTCCTGCGACCAGAGATGAGTATATCGCATATCAAAGCAATAAGGATGCAGTAAACATCAGTATTGATGCACGATTGGATACGGATAATTACGCAGAGACCAAAGAATGGGGATTGACCGCTCCCTATATCACGATGCGAATGGCAAGAGTGACGCGGAGAGACTTTGATGGGAAGATCAATGTTGTCACCACAGTCAATCAGAGCGCATCCACATCGATCGAAGATGTGCTGGCACCCGGTGCGGAAAAACTGATGTGCAGTACCCGTCAGGAGATGATGGAAGCTGTCCGCAATGGCAAAGCGGATGCAGCCTTTGTCTACTATCGCATGGCACAGGCATTCGTCAACAGCGACACAACGGGTACAATGACCTACACGCTGCTGGAACAACCCACATTCAGCTACCGCATGGTGGTTTCCTCTACGGAAAACCATGCGCTGGCAGGTATCCTGACAAAAGCAATGTACGCAATGCCGGATAATCTTGTTGAAGACCTTGCAACACAGTACACTACTTATAAAGCAACGAATCTGACACTTGCAGATATGATCCGTCTGCATCCGGTCACAGCTGTCGCCATCACCGTATTTATCTCGTGGATGGCGGTCACAATGATCATTATCGTGAACCGCTTGCGGACACGCAGAAAATTACAGCTTGCAGCCCAGCAGAAAGCGAAAGAAATGACTGTCCTTGCAGAGCAGGCGCAAGCAGCCAGCAAAGCCAAAAGCACATTCCTTTCCAATATGTCCCACGACATCCGCACCCCTATGAACGCCATCATCGGCTTTACAAATATTGCATTGCATCAGGATTCTGTGCCGGAAATGCACAACTGTCTGAAGAAGATCGAGGAAAGCTCGGATCATCTGCTGTCCCTGCTGAATGATGTGCTGGATATAAGCCGCATCGAGAGCGGAAAGGTGGAGTTTTCCCCTGTTCCGGCGAATATCACCGCAGTTACAGACAGTGTGATCGAGATCGTGAAGGGGATGATTCTGAACCGGGAACTGAACTTTGAAGTGCATCGTGAACCGCTGCAAAATCCCTATGTCATGACGGAACCCGTCCGTATCCGGGAAATTCTGGTCAATATCCTGAACAATGCCGTGAAATTTACCAAGGATGGCGGCACCATCCGTTTTGATGCAGGCAGCCGTCCGGGAGCCGATGCACAGCACATCGTGATTTGCTATCGGATCAAAGATACCGGCATCGGTATGAGCGAAGAGTTCCAGAAAAAGATCTTTGACGAATTTGCACAGGAAGAAAATGGCGTACGGACACAGTATAAGGGCACGGGTCTGGGAATGCCCATCTCAAAGAAGTATGTTGAACTGATGGGCGGCACGATCACAGTAGACAGCCGGAAGGGCGTCGGTACGACCTTTACCGTAGAGATTCCCATGGAACTGACAAATGCTGAGAAAGTCGAAAAAACAAAGCCGCTTGTACAGTACAATGACCTGAAGGGGATCAAGGTGCTTCTGGCAGAAGATAATGATCTGAACGCCGAACTTGCCACGATTCTGTTGGAAGATTTGGGAATGACAGTAACGCGTGCAGCAGATGGGCAGGAAGTTGTTGATCTGTTCGCAGAGCATCCGGCGGGCACTTATGATATTATCCTGATGGACATTATGATGCCTGAAATGGATGGACATCAGGCGGCAAAGGCGATCCGAGCAATGTATGCTGACCGCTCGGATGCAGAAGAGATTCCCATCATCGCATTGTCGGCAAATGCTTTTTCGGAGGACGTTCAGGCATCTCTGGACGCAGGCATGAACGGTCATGTTTCCAAGCCCCTTAACATGGAAGAAGTAACCAAAGTTATTGAGCGTAACTTGAACAGGCCGTAACTCCAGCGGATTAATACCTACATATTTCCACCAAGCGGGCGACCACAAAAAGGTTGCCCGCTATTTTTATACCCTAAAAACTAAAGAAGGAGGCCAAAATGCCAAGCAAAACCGAAGAATATCTTGCACTTGCCTGCAAAACGGCAGACAGCTTTTCGCGACAGTTGGAGCACTGGGCAGAATTTCTGATCACAGCGGCACGGCTGTACAAATACAGTTACCCGGATCAGCTGATGATCTATGCCCAAAGACCGGATGCTACGGCCTGTGCCGAGTATGATGTATGGAACAATAAAATGAACCGTTACGTCCGGCGTGGTTCCAAGGGCATTGCGCTGCTGGATGAATCCGGCGGATACCCGCGCCTGCACTATGTCTTTGATGTGTCTGATACGGCACCGCGGCGAAACGCCCTGTACCCGCACCTGTGGGAGGTGGAACAGACGGCAGAAAACAGGATGCAGCAGCTGATGAAAGAACTGTTGGAGAGGAACCCGGCTCCGGACAAGGAGAAAAACCAGATGGCGTGGGTGCAGCACATGAACAGCCTGAAAGCGCAGGCGGAGGAAATGATCCTGACCGAGCTGATTTACAGCTGAGTTTTCCGGAAGCGGCCATCCCCACGGAAGCACAGCAAATCGAATCCATCGACCAAGCGGAGAGCGAGAAATCGTCCTCCGCTTTTGTTTTGTCACAGACTGATATTGAAAAAGCACTGCGGAGAGGTTCTAACTTTGAAAACAGCAAGCTTCGGATTTGGGAGATTTATCAGACACAGCCTGACCGAAAACTCCGGGCAAAAGCGCTTGCCAAAGAATATGCACCGCACGGTCCCGGTGGATGTTCGCACACCTATCTGGATGGAAGCAGTGGTTGGCTTGACCACGACAGCAAGGGACTGACATTTGAACATTATCCGGACCATCAGAAGATATTTCTTCGCTGGAATCAGGTGGAAAAATATATTGATCTGATGATGCAGGCCGACCGCTATCTGACAGATAAAGAAAAAAGCGCGATTGAACTGTATTTTGGACTAAATGCCGACAGTGCCGCCGAATATAATGCGCTGAAAGTACAGTACCCGGATGCACTGGTAGGTTTTGAGTAAAACGGACAGTTCGAGTTCTACGGCGAGGATGCCAGGAAAATCTGTGAACTGACTGGCGGAAAGCTGCTGGAAAGAGAAACGGCGCTGGGAACTGTGACAGTCACCGGTTTTCCCAGGGAGCAGTGGGTGTATCGTGCCAAGCAGCTGTGGGAGTGCGATGAAAATATCTACCTTGCCGGCCTGAATGAAGATGGCACGCACCATCAGACCAAATATCTGCGCAGAGAGGATTATCTGCCGGTCGGTTCCATTGTCCACATGGAAGGCCGGGAATTCCGGGTAGACAAGGTTGATTTTGACAAGGACAGTGTTACTCTGCAGGACCATGGCACTGGCCGACCTGCGGATGCCGATTTTTCGGGAAGCACCGCTGGCGGTAGTACGGGAACTGTATGAGCAGGAACCGGAACCGCCGGTTTTGGTCTCGGATGGATTGGAGCTGCCCGGTGAAGATTCGAATAAGCCGCCCGTTTCGATAGAAGTCAATGAGGTGCCGACGACCCCGGAGGCGGCCGCTGCAGAAGAAGGTCTGAATGAAGAAGGTGCTCCGGAGCCCGCCGGAAATTTCCGTATTACGGATGAGGAACTCGGCGCAGGTGGTCCCAAACAGAAGTTCGCCCGGAATATCAAAGCCATCAAAACGCTGTTCACTCTGGAACAGGAACACCGCGGTGCCACTGCCGAAGAACAGCAGGTGCTTTCGCAGTATGTAGGCTGGGGCGGTTTGACGGATGCCTTTGACCCGGACAAGAGCAGTTGGGCACAAGAGTACACCGAATTGAAAGGGCTGCTCTCCGAAGAGGAATACAAAGCCGCCCGCGGTTCCGTTCTGAATGCTCACTATACCAGCCCCACTATCATCCGTACCATCTATGATGCGGTGGAACGCATGGGTTTCCGTACCGGTAACATTCTGGAACCGTCCATGGGAGTTGGCAACTTCTTCGGGATGCTGCCCGAGAGCATGGCAGACAGCCGCCTGTACGGTGTGGAACTGGACAGTATCACGGGCCGGATTGCCCAAAAGCTGTACCCGGAGGCCAACATCAAAGTGGCCGGATTTGAAACCACAGATAGGCGGGATTTCTACGATTTAGCGGTCGGCAACGTACCGTTTGGCAATTACAAAGTCAACGACAAAGCGTACAACAAGCTGGGATTCAGTATCCACAACTACTTCTTTGCGAAAGCTATCGACCAGGTGCGGCCCGGCGGTATTGTGGCATTTGTCACCAGCCGTTATACGCTGGACAGTAAGGATTCTGCTGCCCGGAAGCATATTGCGGAGCGTGCGGATCTGCTGGGAGCAATCCGACTGCCAAACAACGCATTCCGCGCCAATGCGGGCACCGATGTTGTCAGCGACATCATCTTTTTGCAGAAACGCGACCGGCCCATGGACCATGAACCCGCATGGGTGCAGCTGGGAAAGACGGCAGATGGCATCGCCATCAACAGCTACTTTGCGGACCACCCGGAGATGATTCTGGGTAAATTGACCACCGAAAGCACACAGTATGGCAAAGAAGAAGCTACGGTCGTCCCGATAGAAGGTGCAAATCTGGCAGACCAGCTCCGTGAGGCTGTGCAGCAGTTGGAGGGACGGTATCTGGAAGCTGCTGCGGAGGTGCCGGACATTGCAGAGACGGAAGCGGAGCGCAGGACCCTGCCTGCAGACCCCGATGTGAAGAACTTCAGTTATACCGTGGTGGAAGGAGAGGTTTATTACCGCGAAAACTCTGTCATGACGCAGGTGGAGCTGTCCGGCAATGCCAAAGACCGCGTGGTCGGTATGGTAGAACTGAGGCAGATTGTCAATGAGTTGATTGACCGGCAGCTGAACAACTACCCGGAAGAAGATATCAAGGAAGCACAGGAGCAACTGAATGCTGCCTACGATGCCTTTACCGCGCAATACGGCCTGCTGAATGACCGGAAAAACGGCAGGCTGTTTGAAGATGACAGCTCCTACTACCTGCTTTGCTCTCTGGAAAATCTGAATGAACAGGGACAGCTGAAATCAAAGGCAGACATGTTCACTCAGCGCACCATTCGGCCGGAGCGTGTCATTACCAGTGTGAATTCTCCCAGTGAAGCGCTTGCCGTGTCGATTGGCGAACATGGTAAGGTAGACCTGCCCTATATGGCAGAGCTTCTTGGCACACCCGGCGAATATGTGCAGATTACCGGCGAATTATCCGGCGTGATTTTCAAAGATCCCAATGCTGACCCTGCCGACCCGGAAGCGGGATGGCAGATGGCGGATGAGTACCTTTCCGGTGATGTGCGTACAAAGCTGCGTACTGCACAGCTTGCCGCTGAAACGAACCCGGAATTCGCTGTCAATGCAGAGGCGCTGCTTAAAGCACAGCCGAAAGATCTGGAAGCGTCGGAAATTGATGTGCGTCTGGGAGCCACATGGCTTGCCCCGGAGATTATCCAGAAATTTATGGCGGAAACATTCCAGATTCCGTATTATATGCGGCACTCCATCAACGTGAAGTTCTCACAGCGCACTGCAGAATGGCGCATTGAGGGCAAAACCGCAATGGGAAAGGGCGACATCATGTCCTGCGAAACCTACGGCACATCCCGGGCAAACGCCTATAAAATTCTGGAAGAAACGCTCAACCTAAAGGATGTGCGCATCTACGACACCATTGAGGGTGACGACGGAAAGCCGAAGCGTGTCCTGAACAAACGGGAAACAATGCTGGCGCAGCAGAAACAGCAGTCCATCAAAGATGCCTTTGCAAATTGGATTTGGCAGGACCCGCAGCGGCGCATTTCACTGGTGCGGCAGTACAACGAGCTGTTTAACAGCACCCGACCCCGCGAATACAACGGTGAACACATTCATTTCGTCGGAATGAACCCGGAAATCAGTCTACGGGAACATCAGCGCAATGCCATTGCGCACGTGCTCTATGGCGGCAATACGCTGCTTGCCCACGAAGTGGGAGCAGGGAAGACCTTCGAGATGGCAGCTTCTGCTATGGAGGCAAAACGACTGGGCTTGTGTCAAAAAAGTCTTTTTGTTGTCCCCAACCACCTGACGGAGCAGTGGGCGGCAGAATTTCTGCACCTCTATGCGGAGTTCGCAGAGCTGCTGACCAAGAAGAAAGCCGCCTACCCGGACTATCGCAAAGCACGGAACGAGATGCAAGAACTGGTCCGGGCACAGAAAAATGTGGAGCGATTTTTTGCGGAGGAAAAGGACACCACCGAGAAAACGCAGATCCGATAAACGGATAGCGTCGAGAAGACTGTTACCTTTTGGCCAAATAACTCGGGTCTTTTTGTTGTAGCTTGTGCAACAGCCCCTGTTCAATCTGTATACAACTTCCCCACAATATAAGCGTTTTTGTTTACTTTTCCGTCACAGTTATGATATAATAATACAATCTATAAAGATGCAGAGTTGTATCCGAAGTGGAGTGGCGCTGCATTCGTTCTGATTTGGAGGCAGCGCTTATGCATCCACTGCTCATTCTAGTTTTAATTTTTGATGTGCTCATTGCCGTTTCGTCGGCGCTGAACCTTGTGAACATGATGCGGGTAAACCTGCTGGTGGAAGAACGCAAAGCGGAAGCATTCACCGTGGAGCGCGTGCGCGTGAGCAAGGCAGCAGCCGGAAAGGGCGGCATCCTTACCTCCTATTTTGGCGTGTATACTTGTCCGGGCGAAACTGGCAAGGGTGAATTCACCTCTACAAACCCCTACGGCAGCGAGGTCGCTGTACCTGAAACCACTACCGTAGTGCCCATGAAGGCTTCCGGCGTGCTGGAAAAATGCGATATTTCCGCCCATCTGCGCCGCCGTCTTGTGCCGCTGTGGCTCACGGCGCTGGGCTTCTCGGTGCTGCTGACGGCATTCGTCAACGCATAAATCAGACACATCCATGTATTTTCGGCGTTCTTCGCCGGGAAAATATAATTCTGTAAAGGAAGGAAATTATGGAACTACTCAAATTACTTGGCATTGTCATCGTCATCGTCGGCTTTGCGCTGAAGCTGGACTCCATTCTCGTCATTCTGGCTGCAGCCGTTGTGACTGCGATCGTGGGCGGTCTGGGTCCTGTCACCCTGCTGGAGACCCTTGGTAGCACCTTTGTGGCCAACCGCAGCATGGCAATTTTTATTATTATCATGCTGGTCACTGGCACTCTGGAGCGCAACGGCCTGCGTGAGGCAGCTGCGGCTCTGATCGGCAAGTTCAAGGGCGCGACCTCCGGTCTGGTCATTGGCATTTACGGTGTTATGCGTGCGGTCTTTGCCGCCTTCAATGTGGGCTTTGGCGGCGTGGCCGGCTTTGTCCGCCCGGTGATCATGCCTATGGCGGAAGGCGCCATTGTGGCGCGGGGCTATGAACCGAACGAGGATCATGTTGAGGAGCTGAAGGGCATGGCTTCCGGCATGGAGAACGTGACCTGGTTCTTTGGTCAGGTACTGTTTGTGGGCGGCTCCGGCGCACTGCTGGTGCAGAGCACCCTGGCCGGCTTGGGCATTGAAGTGGAGCTGGCCCCGCTGGCTGCCATTGAAGTGCCGGTGTGCATCATTGCTACCGCCGTTACGATCGTGTTCTACATCATCAAGGACCGCAAGATGGTTCAGAAGTATTATAAATAAGGGAGGACAGAAGAATGAGCTTTTTTACAAGTGCTGATGTCACCCTCGCCAATAAGGTGATGGAAGTCATCTACATCATTATCGGCCTGCTGTGCATCAACTGTGGCGTGAAGAACCTGAAGGACAAAGAGAACTCCGAGCCAGTGGGCACCTTTATTTTCTGGGCTGTTCTGGGCGTTGTGATCGCACTGGGCCGCTGGCTGCCCGCTCTGGTAAGCGGTATTCTGGTCGTTGTCATGTGCCTGCCCGCCATCTTCAAGAAGGTGAAGAAGGGTGCCGTCTCTGCTGCTACCAAGGCTGAGACCGAGGCTGCCTATGAGAAGATCGGCATGAAGATCTTTGCTCCTACCCTGAGCATCGGCGTGATGGCTGTTATCTGCGCCATCACCGGTCTGGGCATCGGCCTGTCTGCTCTGAACGGCGTTGCCATCGGCGTGCTGGTATCCGTCATCCTGCTGATGATCATGAACAAGGAGAACAAGCCCTCCACCTTCCTGAACGATTCCGAACGTATGCTGTCCACCGTCGGTCCCTTGTCCATGCTGCCCATGCTGCTGGCGTGTCTGGGCACCATCTTCACCAAGGCTGGTGTCGGCGACGTGATTTCTGACATCGTCAGCCACATTGTCCCGGAGGGCAATGTGAACGCCGGTATTGTGGTGTACGCCATTGGCATGATGCTGTTCACTATGATCATGGGCAACGCCTACGCTGCCATCACTGTTATGACTGTGGGCATTGGCTATCCGTTCGTTCTGGCACACGGCGCAAACCCCACCGTTATTGGTATGCTGGCTCTGACCTGCGGCTTCTGCGGCACCCTGTGCACCCCGATGGCTGCAAACTTTAACACCGTGCCTGTCGCTCTGCTGGACATGAAGAAGCCCATGGGCGTTATCAAAAATCAGGTGCCTGTTGCGATCATCATGCTGGTCGTCCAGATCGTTGTGATGATCATGCTGAAGTGATCGTCTGTCCCGCTGTAACCTGTAGTTTTTAAAATTAGATCGAGTGATTGAATGGAACAAGCAATGCAGCACGGTGCCAACATTATTGTCAAAGACTGGGTCCGGCTCCGTACAAGAGAACGTCTTTTGATCGTATCCAGCCTGAATTATGCCGCAGAAGTGCAGGCCATGCAGACAACTGCCAAAGCGGTGGGGGCCACCGCTGAGGTTTTGTTGCTGGACGACCTGCATGAACAGGTGGGCCAGTACTTTGATGACCGCGAGGACGCTTTTGACCCCTACGATGCCGTGATCGGTGCAACGGAATATTCGCTGATCACTACGCGGGCGGTCAAGCGGGCGGTGCAGCGGCGGCACAGGTTTCTCTCGCTGCCGCTGAGCACAAACAACGGCCAGTCGCTGCTGAGTTACGACTTTTTGAACATGAGCCTGCCCAAAAGCCGCATTATGGCCAGCATCATTATGAACTGCTACCAGAATGCCAGTAAGATCCATGTGACAACCGACCTTGGCACGAATCTGGATTTTACCATTGAAGGGCGCACTCCCGGTTTCTTCAACGGCTGCTGCCGCGACGGCAACGGTCTGGCATCCTCCAGCGTGGAGGTGTATGTGGCCCCGGTGGAGACCGAGACCAGCGGCACCCTGATCCTGGATGGTTCCATGGGCTACATCGGCGTGGTATCCAGCCCGGTGCGGGTGGAGCTGCAGCACGGCAAGATCGTGGACATTGAGGATAACGAGAGCGGCAGACGGCTCAAACAGTTTCTGCAACGTTTCAAGGACCCTGAAGATATGGTGGTGGCCGCAGAGTTCGGCATCGGGCTGAACACCCACTCCCACTGCAACGGCAACTGCTATATTGAGGACGAATCCACCTACGGCACCTTCCACATTGGTTTTGGACGCAACATCGCCCTTGGCGGGGTGCAGGATGCTACCGGACACTTCGATCTGGTCACCCATGACCCCAACATCTATGTGGACAACCGCATGATCATGGATCACGGACAACTGACCGTTCTGGAGCCATCCATTTATATCTGAGAAAGAAGGTAATTCATTATGAAAATCCTGATTACTGGTTTTGATCCCTTTGGCGGCGAGTCCGTCAACCCTGCTTTTGAAGCTGTGAAGCTGCTGCCCGACACCATTGCCGGTGCCCAGATCATCAAGCAGGAAGTTCCTACCGAGTTTGGCCGCGCCGGTGAAGTGCTGGAAGCTGCCATGAACGCCTCGAAGCCCGATGTGGTCATCTGCATCGGTCAGGCAGGCGGCCGTTCCGCCATCACCCCGGAGAAGGTGGGCATCAATATCATGGATGGCCGCATCCCGGATAACGCCGGTTACCAGCCCGTGGATGTGACCATCCGCGAGGACGGCGAGACCGCATACTTCACTTCCTTGCCTGTGAAGGCCATGGTGCAGAAGATGAAGGATGCCGGCATTCCGGCTGCCCTGTCCTACACTGCAGGCTCCTATGTGTGCAACTACCTGATGTACACCCTGCTGTACCTCATCGACAAGAAGTTCCCCGGCGTGCGCGGCGGCTTCATCCATGTGCCTTACGCCATGGAGCAGGTCGTGAATAAGCCGCTGGGCACCCCCAGCATGGATCTGCACCAGATCGCACGCGGTCTGGAAAAGGCTGTGGAAGCCATTGTGGAAAGTGACAGCGACATCGCTGTGAACATGGGCACCACCCACTGAGTTTAAACAAAGAAGGAGCTGTTGCAATGTGACAGCTCCTATTTTTATACGAACAGGCGTAAGAATCAAACGACATCAATATGATGCCTACCGCAAAGTACGGAATGAGATGCAACAATTGATGAAAGCACAGAAAAATGTGGAGTTGCTTTTTGCGGAGAACAAGAGCAATCTCCGACCGCAGCATACCCGATAAACGAATACCGTCGAGGACTCTTCCCATTGGGGAGGTGTCCTCGGCGGATTTTTGTTTATGCAGCAGGTTTAAGATGTTGGATTTATTCTGTTAAAACGCAGTCCTACTCTCTGCCGGTCACGGCATCCAAGTCAACGCCCTGTTTTTGCTGCCCGGTATTTTCCGGCGGAGAACGGCAAAGTTTTTTTACTTGAAACGGTGCACGGATACGATATAATAAGGATGGATAGAAAAATAACATTCGAGCAGCTCTAAGGTTCTGCTGCCCGGAAAGGAGCTTACTGTTATGCGCTATACCATCAGTGAGATGGCATCTCTGCTTGGTGTCACAACCCATACTTTGCGCTACTATGAAAAAATGGGCCTGATCCACCCCGAGGTCAACGAGGATACCGGCTACCGTTACTATACAGTCACTGATACCCGGCGGTTCAACCTGTGCAGGGAACTGCGGGCGGCAGAGCTCTCGCTGGAAGAATGCCGGGAGCTGATCGGCGCACCCACGGTGGAGCAGAGCGACGCCATGTTCAACCATCAGATCGCCCAGCTGCGGCGCAGGCAGGTGCTGGACGAACTGGCCATCCGTTTTTTGGAACACAAGCGGGAGCAGTACCGCACACTGGAACAGAATGCTGGGCGCATCTGGGTGCAGAATTTCCCGGAAATGTGGCGACTGACCTTCTCACAGGAAGAAGCAGCAGACCGGGATAAAGAATTGCAGCAGGAAAAGGCTGAATGGCTGGAATGTATGCCTGCGACCCGCTGGGTGAGCCGCCTGCCCCGGCGGGTGATGGAGCAGTTTCGGGTGGGACGCAACGAGTACGACTACGGCCTTATGATTGAGGCCGATGCCGCCCGCAGGCTGGGGCTGAAGCGCACAAAGCATGTGGAGGTGGTGTGCGGCGGAGACTATCTGACTACCATTTGGAAAAAGGATTATCGCGGGTCCTTTGGGTGGGACTCACTGGACGACCTGCATGCGGAGATCGTGCAGCGCGGGTTCCGTGCGGTGGGCGAGACCTTCAGCAGCATCGCTGCTAGCCGGGAGCAGCCCGATGGGAGCATCGTGAATTACCATCTGACGCGGACAAAAATATATACATAAAATTGCAATATCACGAGAATTTGTTATATCAGACAAATTCTCGTGATATTTTTGTCAAAATGACCCTTGACCTTCGCGCTGCTCTAACGTGTAAACTTTGTTTAGCAAGTAACAAAGTCTGAGGACTTTGCTGCCAAGCACGGATCACACGAAGAAAAAAGAAAAGGCAAGGAGAACGATTATGAGCGAAAAGATTTCTCGCCGCAACTTCCTGCGCACTGCTACGCTGGGCGCAGCAGCTGCCGGTCTGCTGGCAGGCTGCGGCAACAGCGGCGCTTCCAGCAGCGCCGCCGCAGGCACCTACACTGCAGGCACCTACAGCGCCACCGCTACTGGCATCAACACCGCCACCCCCGTCACCGTGACCATGACCTTCAGCGCTGATGCCATCACCGATGTGCAGATCGACGTTGCAAACGAGACCAAGGGCTACGGTGCCGATATCGCCGATGAGATGGTCAAGAAGATCCTGGACGCACAGTCCAGCGAGGTGGACGGCCACTCCGGCGCAACCATCACCTCCGACGCCATCCGGAAGGCTGCCGAGAGCTGCATCAATCAGGCCAAGGGCGTGGCAGTTGCCCCCACCGAGGCCAACAAGGCCGAGACCGTTGTCCCCGACGGCCTGAGCGTGGAGGAAGTGGAGTCCTCTGTGTGCGAGCTGGGCGACATCACCCCCGACGAGACCAAGGACTTTGACGTGGTCGTCGTGGGTGCCGGTGCTGCCGGTGTGCCCGCCGCAGGCTGGGCTGCCGAGCTGGGCGGCCATGTGGCTCTGCTGCAGAAGCAGAGCATCGTGGTCAGCCAGGGCAACTGCGGTTCCGCCATCATCAAGTCCAAGTCCACCGACGCGGGCAAGAAGATGTGGGTGCACATGACCAACGGCCTGTGCGACTGGCGCGCTGATACCAGCCTGCTGAACGCCTACGTCGAGAACTCCGAAGAGGCCCTGATGTGGTACCTGAACCGCGCCGGCCTGACCGACCAGACCGAGTACGGCGACGGCAGCCTCGTGGACAGCAACAAGAACCCCTCCGACCTGCTGCACAACGACGAGAAGGAGATCTTCGCCTACATGTGCACCAGCCAGGATCTGACCGGCGTGTGGAAGGATCGCATGGACACCTACGACTTCGGCGATGAGCACTGCTACTTCTTTGCTCCGTGGATCGGCCCCAAGCCCAAGAACGTGGGCGACGTGCTGGCCACTGTGCTGGAGAACGTGCAGGCCAAGAACTCTAATCTGGAGGCCTTCTTCAACACCCCCGCCGTCAAGCTGGTGCATGAGAACGGCAAGGTGACCGGCGTCATCGCAAAGGACGAAAACGGCAAGTACATCCAGTTCAACGCTTCCAAGGGCGTCATTCTGGCCACCGGCGACTACATGAACAACGAGGCCATGGTCAAGCGCTGGTGCCCCGATGTGGACGGCTTCGACAAGAAGCAGTACCAGAAGACCGGCGACGGCCACATCATGGCCATCGATGCAGGTGCAAAGATGGAAAATCTGGGCCACACCAAGATGATGCACGACTTCGACTCCGGCCTGATGTACGAGGAACCGTTCCTGTACGTCAACATGGAGGGCAAGCGCTTCTGCAACGAGGACACCGGCTTTGTCTACATGGGCAACATCACCAAGTATGTGCCCAAGTTCAACGGCAACAACGTGGATGCAAACCATCCGGACGGTTCTCTGGGCTGGTACTGCCAGATCTACGATAACGACTACATGAGCTACGCCAACGGCCCCATCCCCGAGCAGGTGATGACCAAGTACATCCCCGGTGCCGTGGAGAACCCGCAGGGCGTGTTCACCAACCTCATCGATACCTACAAGGCCGACACCATCGAAGAACTGGCCGGTCTGCTGGGCGTGCCTGCAGACGAGCTGCAGAAGACCATCGACCGCTACAACGAGCTGTGCGACAAGGGCACTGACGTGGACTTCGGTAAGAAGAGCGCTTACATGCACAAGATCGTCACCGCTCCCTTCTGGGGCATCCGCAAGCACATCCGCGTGTCCTCCATCGACAGCGGCGTGAACACCAACGCCAACGGTCAGGCTCTGGATGCTGACGGCAACGTCATCGACGGCCTGTACTGCGTCGGCAACGTGGGCGGCGTGTTCTACGGCGGCGCGGACTATCCGTTCCACCAGACCGGTCTGTCTCTGGGTCGTTGCTACACCTTTGGTATGCTGGCTGCAAAGCATGCTATGGGCCAGCTGTAATTAAGAAAAAGCTGATTTTGGGGCTGTTGCAAAATAGCATCCCTTTATCGCAAAGCCGATCAATCTGAATATTTTTGTACCGCCCCTCCGAAAATATCGTTGATGCGGATAGAAAGCTGTACAGAAGGACGTTCTCAGACCGCAGCATACCCGATAAACGAATACCGCCGAGGACTCTTCCCATTGTGGAGGTGTCCTCGGCGGCTTTTTTGTATATAGGGCAGCAATTCTTGACCGTTTTTTATGGAAGAGTTTCTGAAAATCAATCTGTCATAAACGCTGCAAGAGCATCCCTTCTAACTTCATGTGATATTGTTCCAGCACATCTTTCAGCGTGATTTCTTGCATTCTTTGTTCCGCTGTTTTTTGAATGTCCAAGTAAAAATCCCGCAGCACCAGTTGGATATTTACACCCACGCCACAAGCGGGGTTGGTGTGGATGTCCTGATGGAGCAGGGGCTTGTCGCCCTCTACTGCCCGATAGGCATCCAGTAGAGTGATTTTCTCCGGCTCACGGGCCAGAGCAGGTCGGGGATGTCCCTTCACGCTGACCAGCAGTCCACCCTTCCGCAGGGCGGACATGAGCTGGCGCACATAGGCAGGATTCGTCTGAATGCTCTCTGCCAGCTTGTTACTGGTCAGGTCGCAGTCTGGGTACAGAGCGATAAAAGCCAGTATATGAACAGCATCGCTAAGGCGGGTGGGATATTTCATGGCCTGATCTCCTTTTCACTTTGATGTTATTTTTATTATAACAGCATATTGACAGCAACACAAGAGGATGCTAAAATAATTTGAAGTAAGAATAAAAATAACACCCACTAAAAGGAATGGTAAAAATGAACTTCTATGATGATCTGGTCATGCAGACCCAGATGA
>ERZ1035041.50-NODE-50-length-73556-cov-6.013360_pt1 | contig 73556 bp, 59 predicted proteins | sample MGYA00520684_ERZ1035041 | MGnify/ENA primary metagenome ERZ1035041 (study PRJEB33766, sample SAMN09781699) | gut metagenome | biome: gut microbiome | host: Homo sapiens | place: Madagascar | study: EMG produced TPA metagenomics assembly of the PRJNA485056 data set... | reverse complement strand
ATACATACAGCGTGGGCGGCTATACCCTCTCCTGCTATGCCAAGACCCTCCTCTGTAGTCGCCTTTACGTTTACATCGTCCGTGCCAAGACCGAGAGCCGCCGCTATACTCCTTTGCATATCGGGAATGAACTTTGCAAGCTTCGGCTTTTCCGCAACTATCGTTATATCCGCATTCGTAACGTAAGCGTTTTTCCCGTCAAGCAGTTTTCTGACGTGTTCAAGAAGTCGCATACTGCTTATACCCTTGTATCTGTCATCACTGTCGGGAAAATGCTTCCCGATATCTCCGAGAGCCACAGCACCGAGCATAGCGTCCATAAGTGCGTGTACCGCAACATCTGCGTCGCTGTGACCGAGAAGTCCTATATTATCCTTATTCGGCACCTCCACGCCGCAGAGTATCAGCTTTCTGCCCTCTACAAGCCTGTGTACGTCATATCCGTGACCTACACGAAGTTTTGGTGCGCCTGTTTTCCCGATAATATATTCCGCCATTGCTATATCCTCTTTCGTCGTAAGCTTTATATTGTCATAACTGCCCTCAACGATAAACGGCTTTATCCCGTACAGTTCCATTACCGATGCGTCATCGGTTATCCTTGCGTCATTCACATCGAGCTTTTCCGCCGCCGCAAGATAGTCGGCTTTTCGTGCCGCCTGAGGTGTCTGTGCAAGCCACAACGTGCTTCTGTCGGGAGTAGCTGTGACAATACCGTCCTCGCATACCTTTACCGTGTCCTTGGCTCTTACCGCCGCAAGTGCCGCACCGTGTTCATACGCCGACAGTGCGACATTACAGCAAAGCTCTGCCGTCACAACCGGCCTTGCTCCGTCATGTATCGATACAATATCACTCTTGTCAGAGGTCTGCCTTACCGCTTTCACCGCCGACTCAAAGCGTGTCGCTCCACCCGTGATGATTTTTATCGGCTTATCGGTATGTATGTTTTCACTTACAAGCTCTCTGATTTTATCTGTATTATCCTCGCTTGCCGCTATTATTATTTCATCGGCGTTGCTTTCGACAAACCGCTCTATGCTGTACAATATTACCGCCTTGCCGCAAAGCCGTGCCGTCATCTTATCAAAACCCATCCTCCTGCCGCTCCCTGCGGCAAGTATTATCACACTTGTAAACATACCGCTCCTTTACGATCAGTCAAAATGCTTATAGTTGCCGAGGAACTTGAAATACTTCATTTCCTCCTCAAGTATCGTCATAAGCCGTACTACCTCGGGGTCAAGCGCATTACCCTCGAAATCGAGATAGAACACAACGTCAAAAGTTTCTCTCTTTATATCCTGCTTTGCCTGCGGAACGGGCGCACTCTCTATCTTTGTGATATTAAGACCGTACAGCGCAAAACGTATCAGCATTCTGTACAGCGAGCCTGTCGTATGCGGCAGTGACATACAGATAGAAATTATATCTGCGTCCGGCGTTACCTCAGGCCGCTTTGATATGCAGATAAAGCGTGTAGTATTGTCGGGGTTGTCGGCAATATCACGATTGACTATTTCCAGTCCATAAAGCTCGGCACATCTTTCCGAGCATATTGCCGCTATCGTGTTATCATCGCTGTTTGCGACCATTTCTGCGGCAAGAGCCGTATTTGTATAAGGCACCTGTCTTGCGGGATAATCCTTTAAAAATCCGAAGCACTGCTTTAGTGCCTGCTCGTGTGAATAAATTGTCTTTATATCCGCACCGGGCTTTGCGGCAAGGCAGTGATTTATCTTTATCTGAGTACGCTTACAGATATAGAAATTGTACTTTGCAAGCAGATCGTATGTCTGCCTTATATCTCCCGCAGTACTGTTTTCTATCGGCAGTACGCCGTAATCCACGCTTCCGTTCTCTACCGCCTCGAACACGTCCGAAAAATCGGGATAAAAATTGATCTCAGAGTCGGGGAACAGCTTGACCGATGCCTCCTCCGTGTTACTGCCCTTTGTTCCGGGGCAGGCGATTCTTACCGGCTGCGTTTTCGGACTTTCAAAGTGCGGCACGGGTGCATCGGACAATATTCTCTGCTGTAAGCATTTTGATATATCCATTATACAGGTGAAAAGCTGACCTGCGCCCTCCGCCAGATCGTCGGGCGATTCGCTCTTTATACGTTCAAGTATTTCCTGCTCACGCTTTCCTTGAAATACCTGCATATTGTTTTCTTTCTTGTACTTTGCAACTCCAACACACAGATCCATACGCTTCAAAAATAATCTCAGTATTTCATCGTCCGCAGCGTCTATCTCTTTTCTTATCTCTTTGAGATCCATTTTTACTCTCCGTTTCTTTATTTCGGCATTTTTTCCGTTATACAGTAATTGCCGCAGAGCTTTTTAAAGTCCTGCGACAATGCGTAATTTTTAATTTTAATCTGCCTTGGATTCAACCGCAGACGACGAACTGTTCGCCCCCGCCTTGGCATAATATACGGTTACCGTTTCTGAATTTTCAACGTCAACCTTTTCGCCGACCTTCTTGCTGCACTTGACTACATATCCAGCCTTGACGCCGTTGGTATCGCTTGTTTCCTTCTTTTCAAACTTCACGTTTCTCTGCGACAGTATAGCGGTATACTCGTCTACCTTAAGTCCCGTATAATCAGGGAGCTCTATGGTCGACGGACCCTTGCTGACTACAAGCTTTATCTCCGTGCCTGACTTGATCTCCGTGTCCGGCTTTATGCTCTGGCTTATTACTATGCCGTTTGCAACCGTATCGTCAAACTTGTATTCGGCGTTTATCTTGACAAAATTATAGGTATCCTGTATAGACGTGAACAATGCACCTGTAAACGTCGGGCAACCGTACACGATCTCCGGTGCGGCATCAGAGGACACCGTTGTTGAAGCTGTAGTTGTTTCGGCAACACTTGAAGAAGCCGTGCTTTCGGGTGCGGAATAATAGTTCGGATCGTATGACGTATCTGAATTGTTGTCGGTCATCGCAAGCACCGCAATAGCGATACCGAATCCGATTATTATAACTCCGCATACGATTATGGTCACAATTATCGCAACTTTGTTGTTCTGCTTTTTCTTCTTGCCCTTTGCGTTCTTCTGAGCAGGCGTCTTTTCCGGCTCTTCCGTAACCTCGACGCGCTTTATGCGCTGAACGGGGCGTACCGGCTCCTGCTCTGCCGTATTGAACTTAGGCTGTTCAAACAGCTTCACAACAAGCTCTGTTATAGTCTGTATACGGTTTGATGTATTCAGCTTCAGACCGTTCATTATAACCTTTGAAACGTGGCTCGGCACATTTCTGTTTATAACCATAGGTTCGGGACAATTATCGTTACCCAGTCTTGAAATGGATTCTGTCGGCGCACAGCCCGTCAGTACCCTGTACAGAGTAGCGGATATGCCGTATACATCTGTCCATGTGCCCTGCCACTCGGCGGACGAATACTGTTCGGGGGCAGAATATCCGGGGTACATCTCGCAGGCGATCTCGGTGCCTGTAGTTCTTCCCGCACTTATCTGGAAGTCGATAAGTTTCAGTTCGTTCTTCTCCGTTACAAGTATGGTCTGCGGACTGATTCCTCTGTGGATTATCCCTGCCGAATGCACAAGGCTGAGCGTTGTCAGTATCGGAGGGAAAAGCTCCTTTACCCTGTCCCAGGTAAGCTCGCCCGAGCAGTTGGCAAGATAATTTTTCAGCGTTATGCCGTTGATAAACTCGAATATTACATACGCCGTGTTGTTCTGCGGGAAAATATCGAGCACCGTCTGTATGTGCGTCATTGAACGTGCCTTGAGCAACGCTTTATTAAGCTCTACAAACTCCGACATATACGTCTTGTAAAGCGGAAGCTGGTTAGGGTCAACCACTATCTGAGGATCGCCCTTCTTGCGTGAGCACAGCGTATCCGGCATATATTCCTTGATTGTGACCTTTGTACCCGTTACCTTGTCAAAACCGATATATGTAGCGCCCTCGCCGTTGTAGCTGAGAAGCTTTCCTGCGATATAGCGGTCATTGAGCACCGTTCCGGGTGCAAGATATGACGGCAGATAAGGTGCGTCATTGCTGTAACCGCACTTTTCGCACGGTCCGTCGCTCTCTTTCTCGTTCATACAGCCTAAGCAAAGTCTGTTTATCTCTGTCATTCAGACATTCCTTTCAAAAGAGGATCTTCTCCTCGCAAAGTTTTATGTATAACCGCCGTCTGCCGGCGATAATTATCTATAATTCAGCTACTATATAATAACTTAAAAACCGCTCGATGTCAACGGTTTCGGGCGATTTGTAATAATATTGTAACTTTTTAAAAAAAATCGGTGTTAATTTAAATAATATTGGTATTTCTTTCTATAAAATATTTTGTGGAAGTTGACAAAGCACTGCCACAGGGTTATACTTGAATAAAAAATCTGTGTATAAGGTGATATTATGTTCGGTAAAAACAAACGACCCAAAGATACAATGTCGGTAAAGGATATGACACGGCTCGACAAACGACCGCTTAAATACGTTACCATGCGCGACCCCGATACATATAAGGAGATACGACTCGGTGAAAACGGCGCAGTGAACATTATGGACGGCGACTTCGTACTTGTCTGCCTCGGCAAGGACGTGATGCGCTGTGACCTGACGGAAGTACGGGTGGGCGAGCTTATGAACCTGTCGGGCATAACGGTAAAGGGCATTGATAAAGGAACAGGTAAAGAAATGTCGGTAATAGCTTACTTTGCGGATAAATTCTGATAGCGAAAACTGATTTTGTTAATTACGACCAATTTACAGCAAATAATATTGTCAGTTATTCACAAAATATTATATTTTTTATAATATGATGCTGTTTTGCTGTTGACGCCGTATTTTTGTTGTGCTATACTTTTGATAGTATTCAGAATACTACAACTTATATTTACATGGAGGTTTACTATGAAATCATCAATCAAAAAAGCTTTAAGCACATTATTATCAGGAGCAATCTTATTCTCGGGCATACTCTCCTATAGCGCGAGTGCGTCCGGAAACGTAAAGATGACTAAAGTCACCAAAGTCGGTTCAAAGGTCAAAGTTACATATTCATATGACGTAGACGGTAATTTTACTGATTCGCAAAATAGAAGAAGAAATGAGTATAAATATGGCAACTTCGCATGCGATAGCTTTGCAATAACCGGTAGAAAAGTTGTTACATTCAAATTTGGCGGAGCAAGCTATTCAGGTGCAAGATTTGAAATATGCAAGCAAGCCACAAACGGAGGCATAACTGATAAAGACGCTCCCGTCGCCACCATTGATATACCTAAGGCTTCAGTCGGAATGCCCACGCTGTCCAGAGACATAACTCTTCCGACAGGAAAATATTCTGTCAGAGTTGTCTCTAAATCTGAACCAACAAGCTCAAAAGGAGCTGTTATCATATGTTACGCAGATGCCGTCGATAAAGAAGCATAATTATCTGACGAGGTAAAATATGTCCTGTAATTTCTATATTCTCTGCAAATACTGGAGAAAACATCTACGCACCGCTTTTGCACTTCTGTTTTCCGGACTGCTGCTTACCGCGATCATCACCATGGTTTTTCTTTTCATTCGTGAAGGAATCAATCAGGAGGTTGAATTATGGTACGACTCGTTCGGAAAATATGATCTTATTCTTAGCGTTTCCGATGATTTAAAAAGTGAGCTGATCCCTGCCGACGCAGACTGTATACACGAAACCGTAACCGTACCGGGAAAAGTCGATTTTTACGGTAACGAATGTGTCTACGGCTATACTACAGAAATGGGCTACAATTTACTGCACATTCCTATGGTAAGCGGTTCGTTGCCTGTTTCGGAAAATGAAGCCGCAGTTGCACAGTCACTCCTCGAAAGTGTCGGTTATCTCGGGAAAAGCGGTGACAGCATAACAATAAACGGCAAGCAATATATTCTCAAAGGTATTATCGGAGAAGACTATTATAGAAGAGCGCTGTGTGAAAACGTCGAATATTTAGAAGGTCACGGGGTAGCGCCTGAGCCTCTTCCCCTTATATATGTCGGAAAGCCGTCAGACGCTCCTGCGGCAAGCTACACTGTTGATCTGTACGCAGGCGAAGGCGTTACAGTATGCGACGAAGAAGATCATCATTACATTTTTGGCATTTCCGACAGGGAGTTTGTTACAAAGCTTGAAGAAAGCTATCCCCCGGGAAGTGATAATGATGCCAGTCTGCATTATTATTCAAACTACCACGAAAAAAATATCGTGCGTGAACAGCATCTTATCAACGCAAATACGTTCTGGCTGATCATCATGTCATCTATTTGCGCATTGATCGCTGTATTGTCTTTTATCTGTATGCTCAATATAGTTTTCAAGGAGCGTGAAAATACCGACCGTCTTCTGCATAACATAGGCTTTTCAAAATCAAAAAGCGTTATTATGTACGCAACAGAAGCTGTTATGCTTTTTATAGTTCAGACGATACTCGGAATAGCTCTCGGCATACTGTTCTATATTCTTATATTCTCTGTCCGTGTCGAATTTATGGGTATGAAGCCATACGGCGGCTTTACGACCGACCCCATTGTTCTCGGCGCAACTGCCGAGCCTATTGTAATTGCCGTTATATTCTCGGCGATCACAATTGCTCTGGGATATCTTGTGTTTACGCCTGTCGTACTTTCGTCCAAAAAGCAAAAGAAAAAATTACTTCCTTGCTCGGGCTCGGCAGGCAGTATGATCTCACGCGCTCTCAGCAGTAAAGGTATAACTCTTATACAGACTGTTGCACTGTCGCTGATAGTATTCGGAACTACTCTCGGTTATATGCGATACACCCGTGACGGAAAGGAAAATCACAATTATCTTAATTTTGATTTTCCACCCGTTTATTATGCCGGTTGGCTTGACATGGAGGAGTACGGGATAGCCGATTATCTGCACTGCGACCCTATAGGAGTAATATCACTCGGCGCAGAGGAGAACCACAGCCTTAAAATAGCGGATTTCAATTATTCCGTCGGTTTATCCGACAAGGACACTGAAAATTTCCCCGATGCTTTATCATTCGGCTATATCGGAAATACCTTTGCCGTGTGCGACAGTGAAACCTTCGCCTACAACGACAACCGTGAAACAAAAATACAGATAGATGACAGTATAAAAGATAGCATTACGGCGGCTTCGGACGAACAATACAAGAGCTTTTTAGGCTCGGACGGTATCGGCGATAAATACTGCTACAACATTCCGATAAGACTTGCCGATGAAAAAACGCTGAAAGCGCTTTCTTCGTGCATTTCCGGCGGTATGCCCGACATTTCCGCACTTAACAGCGGAGAACAGATCATTCTGGTGCGGGACTATGACCGCAACGTCTATAAGGAAGGCGACAGCATTGAGATAATGGCGCTCAGTGCAAACGACACAGGCTACGGTATCGGTAAGGTAACAGAACACACCTTTAAGATCGGTGCAACGCTCACGCTCGACGGCTTGTCGGATAAAACGCTTGATTATCTTCTTGATTTCGGTTTCAAGGATCAGAGCAACAGCGGATATTTCCTGCTGACCACCGCCGCAGGCGCGGCTTCTTCAGGCTTCCCCGGAGCTGTGTACAGCAGCATTTATTCATCGACCGATATTGACGGCGGACTTGTTCCGACAACTGCCGGTATGACCCGTGATAATTTAAGCGAGATGAAAATGCAGAGCTTTATAGACAAATTCAAACGATTATCGGGAACAGCCGCAACAATTGTTATAATGTCGCTTCTCGGCTTTGCGGCTTATTTCAGCTGTATCGGGCTTAAAATCAGAATGAGGTCTTACGAAATATCCGTGCTTCGTGCATTAGGAACTCCGCTTTCACGGATACGAAGAAAGCTGTTTATCTCAAACCTCAGAATACCGATCATATCAACCGTTATCGCAGGGCTTGCCGCTTACGGAGTAGAGCTCTTTACAGGCATGATGTATGACAAGGTCGTTTATCTGAAAGAGTCCGCTCAGGACGATATAGCAGCAGATATTATGAATTACTGTTTTCTACATGACGTACCCTGGACGGTCCCGCTTATAAAGCCGCTCGTTATAATTTTTATCGTCCTCTCGATAATAACGGTTATACTCACTTTACTTTCAACAAAAAAATTCACATCTGAAATATCTGTTCAATTGAACGAGGAAAGGAAAAGACGATGATCAGAACAACAGGGCTTACCCGTATATACGGCAAAGGCGAAAACGCCGTAGCCGCCATAAACAACCTCGATATCCGCATAGATGACGGAGAGCTTGTCGCAATAACAGGTAAAAGCGGAAGCGGAAAAACCACTCTGCTCAATGTACTGGGTGGACTGGATAAAGCAACAGACGGCAGCGTTTTCTATGACGATACCGACATAACAAAACTCGCAGATACGGCACTGGCGGATTTCAGATTGAACAAGATCGGCTTTGTGTTCCAGTTTTACGATCTGATACCGGAGCTTACCGCAAAAGAAAACATACTTCTTCCGTCAAAGCTCGCCAAAAAGGGCAAAACCGATATATCGGATACCGTAAAAAAGCTGGGTGTCGAAAATCTGCTCGGCAGATACCCGTCAGAGCTTTCCGGCGGTCAGCAACAGCGTGTAGCCATTGCAAGAGCTCTTGTCAACAACCCCTCGGTTCTTCTTTGCGATGAACCTACAGGCAACCTTGACGTTGCGACAGGAAACGATGTTCTTTCTCTTCTCATCGACCTCAACCGCAACGACAACCGCACGATAATCATAGTAACACACGATAATCAGCTTGCAGAAAAATGCGACCGCATTATCCGCATTTCAGACGGTAAAATCACAGATTAATAAACAGCCGTATTTGTTCATAAAACAAATACGGCTGTTATTATATTCATTTATTCACGCCTTAACCGAAATAATCGATCTTCATAGCCTTCTTGACCTCGCTCATAGTCTGAGCGGCGCACTGACGTGCCTTTTCGGTACCCTTCTTCAGCACATCGTAAACGTAATCCATATTCTTCGCAAGCTCCTCACGGCGCAGTCTTATCGGCTCAAGCTCCTCCTGCATTACGTTGTTCAGGAACTTCTTTATCTTCATATCGCCAAGACCGCCGCGCTTATAATGCTCTTTCAGCTCGTCAAGGTTCTTGTAATCGGGCAGATAACGTTCAAAATGCTCGTCTGTGCAGAATGCGTCAAGATAGGTGAATACCGTGTTACCCTCGATATGACCGGGGTCGGATACCTGTATATGAAGCGGATCGGTAAACATACTCATTATCTTTGTCTTGATGTCTGCGGGACTGTCCGCAAGGTAAATGCAGTTGCCCAGCGACTTGCTCATCTTTGCCTTGCCGTCAGTGCCGGGCAGACGCATACAAGCCTCGTTTTCGGGAAGTAATATTTCCGGCTCAACAAGCACAGGCTCATAGATGGAGTTGAACTTGTGGACTATCTCCTTTGCCTGTTCGAGCATAGGCAGCTGATCCTCGCCTACCGGTACTGTTGTAGCCTTGAAGGCTGTAATATCGGCGGTCTGGCTTATCGGATAGCATAAGAAGCCTGCAGGTATGCTTGCTTCAAAGTTTCTCATCGTAATTTCCGCTTTTACGGTAGGGTTACGCTGTAATCTTGATACTGTAACAAGGTTCATATAGTAGAATGTAAGCTCGGTAAGCTCGGGTATCATCGACTGAATGAATATCGTTGACTTTTCGGGGTCAAGTCCTGCCGCCATATAGTCAAGCGCTACCTCGCCTATGTTACTGCGTACCTTTTCGGGATTGTCGAAGTTATCGGTCAGCGCCTGTGCGTCTGCGATCATGATGTATATATCGTCAAAATCGCCCGTATTCTGTAACTGCACTCTGCGTCTGAGCGAGCCTACATAGTGTCCTATGTGAAGTCTGCCTGTGGGTCTGTCACCCGTTAAAATAATCTTGCTCATAATATTTACCTCATTTTTATACGGCTTAATAAAAAAGCTCCCGTTCCGAATAAGGAACAGAAGCCGTATCTGCAAGCCACCTTATTGTTACGCACATAAAAATGCGCTCTCTGTGTAACGGTCAGAGCCTTCCGTCAGAAACTACTCGCTTAATCGCTTTCGGTCTGCCCTCGCAAGTCCATTCGTATCGGATAAATACACCGCTTTTCAGCTTATGCGGCTCTCTGTCGTATCTCTGCCGATATTACTACTCTCGGTCAACGGTTTGATATAGGTTTAGTATATCACCTTTTCCCACCGTTGTCAAGCATACAGCAATCGCCCCCGTTTTATAAATCACCGCTTCGTGTAACACCGCCGTTCAACTAACCTTAACAGGTTGCTAGCAATTCCAAAGGCGGAACTTGAAGCGGTCACAGCTTGTCACCGTGACCGCCTTTTCCGCACCATCCCTTGAAAATCGCCATCACACTTGCCTCCCTTGTCAAAGGTGAGGTGCTGTCGCCCGAAAGAATTCGGGCGACTACCGGAGGGATTGCTTTCCTACCGCACCCTTTCCGTTTCTCCGACACCTCCGCTAACAATCCCTCAGTCACAGTGACGGAAAACACAATTCTCTGCCTACGCATCTTCAACTTTAATAAAAAGCAATATTGAAAACGATGTGCTTCACTGTGCCAGCTCCCTTTACACAAGGGAGCTAAAGGTGATAGTGCTTTATCAACCCTTCCAAAACTGCACTAAACTTGCCTCCCTTGTCAAAGGGAGGTGGATTGACGGCAAGCCACAAATTGTTGCTTTGTTGCGTTTTACTTGCGATACCCCTGCCTTTTTTAATTTGCCAAACTTATCTGCCGTCAAGACGGAGGGATTGCGCTCCGTCAGCACAATTATTTTAATAGACGTAATCTGAAGCGGCTCACAGCCGCCCGACCGTTTTGCTAACCTCAATAACGCACCAACCTTTAAAAAGGTCGGAATCTGAAGCGGCACATTGCCGCTGTCAGCGGCGACCCGCCGCCACCGCCGTAGCGGCACTGTGCGCCGTTGAAAACGCTATCTGTAAATTATATCCGCCCGTATAAGCCGCACAGTCGATTATCTCTCCTGCAAAATATAACCCGTCAATCAGCTTCGAGCCCATCGTTTTCGGGTCTATTTCCTTGAGTGAAATCCCTCCGTCTGTGATTATAGCTTCTTCTATCGGTCTTAGCCCCGTCACCGTAAGATCAAAATGCTTGAGCGCATTTACAATTGCCGCTCTTTGCACCTTTGTAATCTCGCTTATCCTTGTATCAACCGCAACGCCTGCCTTGTCAAGCACAGGCTCTACCATAGCCTGCGGCAACAGCCCTCTCATCACGGTCGAGATCTGCTTTGTGTGCTGTTCGCCGAAATCACGCAGAAGCCTTGCGTCCAGCTTTTTATCGTCAAGCGCAGGCTTCAGATCTATCTCAAGCCTGTAAATGCTTTTCTTGACATAAGCCGATGCGGAAAGCACCAGCGGACCGCTGACCCCGAAGTGCGTGAAAAGCATTTCTCCCTGATCCCTGTACACAGGCTTGTTCTTTGCCGTATCAATAAGCGACAGCGTTACATTTTTAAGGCTAAGCCCTGACATATCACAGCAACAGCTTTCCTTTACGCATATCGGCACAAGCATAGGCTTCGGTTCTACTATCGTATGACCGAGAGCCCGTGCTATCTCATATCCGCTGCCGTCCGAGCCTGTACCGCTGTAGGACGCTCCGCCCGTCGCTATTATGACGTTATCCGCATAAACCTCGCTCTCACCGAGCCTTACTCCTTTTACCCTGCCGTCCTCGGTTATAACGCCTTTTGCGTGTGCTGTGATAACCTTGACGCCTAGCGTACCCATGCGTTTTTTCAGTGCCTCAACTATATCCTTTGCACTGTCTGAAACAGGGAAAACACGGTTTCCCCTCTCCGTTTTAAGAGGCACTCCAAGCCCCTCGAAGAAATTCATTGTATCATACGCCGAAAAACCCGCAAGAGCGCTGTATAGAAAGCGGCTTCCTGTGGGTATGTTCTTCATTATATTGTCGTTGTCGCTGTTGTTTGTGACGTTGCACCTGCCCTTGCCCGTTATGGCGAGTTTTTTTCCGAGCTGTCTGTTATGCTCAATCACAACGGTGCGTACACCGTTCTCAGAGGCAAAAACGGCGGCAGCCATACCTGCCGCACCTCCGCCGATTATTGCTAAGTCGTAGTTCATTATACGTCCTTTTTATACACCTGGTTTTCTTCCCACAGCTTTTCCAGCTTACCGAATGTCTGCTCGATGTTGTCCTTGTTTCTTGCGCTTACCGCAACGATTATCGCATTGAGCAGGCTGAGCGGAGCAACAAGCGAATCCGCAAAGCTCGCCATATCGCTCCTTGCTATAAGCAGTTCGTTCGCATAAGCGGCGAGCGGCGATGTCACACTGTCGGTTATCGCCACAACGTTTGCGTTACATTTCTTTGCGTATGCCGTAGCCTTTATCGTACTCTGCGAATATCTGGGGAAAGATATTGCTATAAACGCGTCCTCGCTGTTCATATGTATGATCTGCTGATAGATACCGCTTGTATTGATAGCCTGTACAAAATGCACATTATCAAATATAAGCTGGAAGTTATAATCAAGAAATCTTGCGAGAATACTGCTGCTCATAGCACCGAGTATATATATTCTTCTTGCCGAGCATATCTTCTCTATAGCCCTGTCAAAAACCTTCGGGTCGATTTCCTCAAGCGTTCTGCGGATACGGTCCATATCCTGCGTAAGCGTGTTCTTAAGCACTCCGTCATCACCGATACGGTCATTTGTGATATTGATACGCTGTACCGCTGTAAGACGGTTCTTTATAAGCGACTGTAAGCTCTTCTGAAGTTCCGGATAGCCCTCAAAGCCCATTTCTATGGCAAAGCGCACGACCGTGGATTCGCTGACGTTTACTGCATTTCCCAGCTTCAGAGCGGTCATATACGCCGCCTTTTCATAGCTGTTTATAATGAAGTTTGCAATGAGCTTCTGACTTTTCGAGAATGTGCTCATCTTATTTTCAATCTGAACAAGTAGATCTTCCTGCATTTTTATTTCCTTTCGGCATTAAGCCATATTTCATACAGCTTAATTGTACTACACTTTGCAAAATTTTGCAAGCAAAAAATGCAGGATTTCAAAATTTCCCGTCAGAATAGTCGAAACATACATTTTTTTTAAGCGGAATTTCTTTCATATGCAAGCATACAGCCGGTTTCTTGCGTGAAAATTATTGTTCAATATCGGAAACGGTTTTCATCATCACCGCCAGGGCATACTCCGCAGTCATATATCCGCCGTCAACGACCCCTGCCTTTTCTGCATCTGTTCCGACAGCGTATATACCAAGGTCTGCACCGCCGTGCAGGCACTGCGTTACCGCTATTGCCTTTGCGCCTTTGGCTATAACCGTTCCGAGCGCTACTCTTACCTTTTCCGGCATTCCTCCTGCCCCGTAACAGCGGATAACAAATCCTCTTATCCCACCCGCATACAGCATTCCGACCAGATCCGGATTGAACGACGGGTGCATATCAAGCAACGCCACCTTTCCGTCCGCTTTACAAAGCGAGTTGTCATAATTATACCTGCCGTGATTTTCACTGTCAGGGAAAGTTACGCTGTCGTTTGCGATTTTCCCCTCGTTTCCGGTTGCCGAACAGAAAGCGTCATCAGAAATCGTATCAATCTTTGTGCAGTCACGTCCGTTCATGATCCGACCGCCAAAAACGACAAATATATCTCCTGTTGAAGCTTTATCCGAAACCGTGAAAGCGTCGGCAAAATTTTCCGGTGCGTCGCTGTGCCTGTCAAAGAACGGTCGCTGAGAGCCCGTAAGCACCACAGGTATCGGCGGATTCCGGAGCATGACTGACAGTACGGCGGCAGTATATGCCATTGTGTCCGTACCATGGGTTATGACTATCCCGTCATATTTTCCGACATTTTCGTCGATCGTGCCGCCGATGCGCTTATGGTCGGCTGTCGTTATATCGCTGCTGTCAATGTTCATCAGCGCAAGCGGCGTGACTTCATATTTCTCAATTATCTGCGGCATCAGCGACAATATCTTTACTGCCTGTTCCTCGCTTGAACACGGCACAAGTCCGCTTTCTGTGCCGGTACATGAGAATGTTCCTCCGGTAAGTATCCATAATATTCTCTTTTTCATGCAACCGCTCCTTTGACTTATCCTTGCTGATATTATACACCGTCAGCCCGACTTATACAAGCTGATTTTACGCATACACTAACAACCTCGGACTTAAAATCGCAAATGCGATTTTTACCGCATCTTATGCGGTGTGCCGGCGCACTACGTCCGAGAACGTTTTTGCTATGCAATAACAACCTCGGACGAAAATCGCCATAAGTCGATTTTACCGCATCTTATGCGGTGTGCCGGCGCACTGCGTCCGAGAACGTTTAAACACGCCGTTTTTAACTTGACGGCGTGTTTAAACCGTGTTATAATATATTAAATATAGTCACTAAACAAAATCAGGTTAGGATATAAGATGCACGAAGAGTTTAAAAATGAGAAATGTGCCGCCTGCGGCATGAAGTTCTTTGATGATGAAAATATAGTGGTGTGCCCCGAATGCGGCACACCGTACCACCGCGAATGCTGGGAAAGAATAGGCAGCTGCATTCATTCTGCAGAACACGGAAGCTATGAGTGGAAAGGCGAAAATCAGGAGCTTCGCGAGCACCTGGAGAATGTTGAAAATGCTGAAAACAGGAAGTACGAAAATACGAATGACGGCTTCGAGATAATACACGTTGACAGCTATGACGAATATCGTGAAATTATGGATAAGAAACTTCTCGAACAGCAGAAGGACTTTGAATCGATCGACGGTGTGACTGCGCAGGAACTGCTCAAGTTTATAGGCAAAAACGGCTACTACTATCTGCCGGTATTCAAGGATATACGGAAGAACAACAAATTACTCAAGCTTAATTTTGCCGCTTTTCTGATGTTCCCGATACACTGCTTTTACCGCAAGATGAACCTGTTCGGCGTTGTGATGATGATGCTTCTGTTCCTGACAACAGAGGCAAAGATACTACTCAGCCATTTTGCCGAACAGCTCGGAATAAACGATGATATGCTTATGACGGCTTATATAATCTCTACGGCGCTTTCTCTTGCTATTGATATATTTGTGCTGATGTTCTTCAACTACTTTTACTTCAGGTCCTGCATAAAAAGGATAAACACGATAAAACAGCACTATTCAAACGAAAGCTATGACCGTGTGCTTGCAAGGATAGAAGCGGCAGGAAGACCCAGCATTTTCTATGCTATGGCATTCTCGCTCTGCTCTGCAATAGCAATAATCTTCGTGTTCCAACTCATCAACCATGCGCTCGGCATCGGAAATTCACTGGTGAATACTCTTATAAGCTGACAATAACCGACACAATATGTAAGAAAGGGGGCGGCAACTTTGGGAAAACTCAATACATTTTACGGTAAAAAGGGCGAAAAAGGTATGTCGCTCCTTGTATTCTTTGTATTTTTCATACTCGGCTCGGCGCTCGGAATGTTTATGGAGACGGCTTCTCTTGAAGAAGAGTTTACCGGTGCCGCCGCCGCTGCAGCGTTCTTAGGCAGGGACTGGACCGGTGTTATGCCGTCTGTCGGCAGTATAAGCGGATTTCTCCGCGGAATACCGTATCTTCCGACTATGCTTTGCCCTGACCCTGTGCTCCAGTACAAATTATTTATGCTGATAAATTCGGCGGCATATGCGTTAATACCGCTTGCGGCGTTTCGCCTTTCGGACAGACTGGGTGTGGAAAAGCTGTGGCAAAGACTTATTATAACTGCGCTGTGCGGCATTTTCCCGTCGGTGCTCATCTATTCGCACTATCTTCTTTCCGAACCGCTTGCCGCTGTATTTGTAATGCTTCTTCTGCTCGTTATATTCAGAAGAGAAAAGGAAGGCGGCAAAAAAGCAGGACTGTTCTTTGCTTCTGTTATATCGGGACTGCTTACAACAGGCGCTTATTTTCTGTCGCCTGCCTGCATAGGTATATTTATTGCTGTCTGCCTGTTCTGCCTTTATACAAAGCTCACAGGCGGCAGAAAGTCGGTTTACTTCAGCGTATATGCTGTGACGTTCATTCTGCTATTTGCGGCTGATATCGTACTCACATATCTCGCAATGGGTATGTATGACTTTTCCGGGGGGATCGTACAGTCGGTACATAGTTCTCTCGGCGCTCTTGCCGACGGCTGTGCGTCACTGCTCACCCTTATAGGCGGACGGCTGTACTACTTTATCATTTCGACATGGGGTATAGGCGGAGCGGCGCTTACATTTGTTGTGATAGCGCTTGTAAGCTTTATCCGCAGTAAAAGAAAAAAAGAAGAACAGTATTACGACGGTCCTTTTGTATCAATGGGCGTGTTGTGTGCTCTTATGCTTATCTTCACTCTGCCTGCCGATGCATTCCTCAACGTTGACGGAATTACGGCGGCGCAGGATACCGTATTCGGCGCCGCATCGGTATTCACTGTAGCCGTTCCGTTTGTACTTTTGTTTTTCAGCTATATTTTCGTATATGGCATAAGCTATTCAAGACTTCTTCTGAGCGTCACCGGAAACGGTCTTGCCGCTACTGCGGCTCTGCTTCTTTACAATGCCTCAGAAGCGGGTACGCAGATACTCAGCAATGTTATGACGCCGGGCATTACGGCTATGCTTATCGGATGTGACGCATCATCCGGACTTACAAGCTCGGATATGCTGTATCCTGTCTGCCTGCTGTTTACCGTATTTGCGGCGGCGGTACCGGTCGTATGCTGTACCAAGATACAAGCATCAAAGATAACCTCTTTTATATTTACGGGAGCGATTATATACGCAAGCATTGCGGCAGCTTCAAGCGGATTGTTCGGTTATGCCGAGGAAAGCCGCGAAAACGTGTCGGACACGCTCAGGATAAACGAATGTATCACTGCTTATTCGGGCGGCACAGAAAATAAGACAATAGCCGTTTATGATGAAGATCGTATGACTGCTATGAGCATACAGTACTACAATCAGTCCTCAACGGTTAAATATATAAAAGAAGGTCAGCCTGTCCCATCGGACTGCTATCTTGTCAGCACAGATTCTGTAAAGACCGACGGAGCTTGCGTGCTTATCGGACGTATAAACGATATAAATGTATATGCAATCGGAAAGAACGCTATCAGGCAGAGCAAAGATGAACTGCCGGAAAGACCGGAAGATAACGACCTTCCCGAAAGCGAACAATAAGAATTACAAGAAACTAAGGAGAGAAACCCAAAATGCCTAAACTGAAAAAGAAAACCCGACAGATGCAGCCGTCAAGACTGCTTGTACTCGGTTTTTCGATTATCATTCTCGCAGGCGCCGTATTGCTCTTCCTGCCCATATCGTCAAGAAACGGACAATTCAGCAATTTTATCGACTGCCTTTTTACCGCAACAAGCGCAACCTGCGTTACCGGTATAACCATATTCGATACCTTCAACTATTTCAACGGTTTCGGACAGGGTGTCATACTTGCTCTGATACAGGTCGGCGGTCTGGGATTTCTGACATTGGTTACATTCATCAACCTTATTCTCGGAAAAAAACTCGGCTGGTCAACCGTAAAGATAGCCGCAAGCGACCTTACCGACAACGCCCTCGAAACCACGCCGAAAAGGCTTTTCTATGAAATAGTCCTTTACTCGTTCGCTATAGAATTTGTCGGCGCTGTCATACTTTCGTTCGTCTTTGTTCCCGACTTCGGCGCACTCGGAGTTTTTGAAGCGGTATTCCTGTCAGTTTCTGCTTTCTGCAACGCAGGCTTTGATCTGCTCACCGCAACTCAGGGAGCAGTGGGACTGAGCAATTACACCGCCAACCCCCTTGTTATGATAACCGTTACGGTACTCATCACGACAGGCGGTCTGGGCTTTATCGTGTGGCGCAACATAAGACATTATAACAAAACAAAACGTCTTCTTCTCCATACAAAGCTGGTTCTTTTGATGACCGCAGTTATGTTGCTTGTCGGCGCCGCTATAATATTTATAGTAGAATTCGGCAACCGGGACACGCTCGGACAGATGCCCGTAGGAGAAAAAATCCTGACCTCTATATTCTTAAGCGCAAGTTCCCGTACCGCAGGCTTCCCTTGCTTTGATATGAACGAGCTTATGCCGTTTACCAAGATAATTATCACTATCCTTATGTTCATCGGTGCCGCTCCTGCGTCCACAGCAGGCGGTATCAAGATAACGACCGTTGCGCTTGTCGTTTGTACGGTAATTTCCGTGCTGAAGGGCAGAGAGGACACTTACCTGATGGGTCACAGGATAAAGCGTGACGCTATATATAAAACATTCACCGTTATCGTCCTGTCGCTGACTTTAATAGCCGTTTCATTCACAGGCATACTTATGTGCTGTGAGGGTATGTCGCTTCAGAAGACAATATTCGAGGTGGTTTCCGCATTCTCTACTACGGGCTTCTCTGTAGGTGCGTCCGCAGAGATGAACGTCCCCGCAAAGCTGATAATGATATTCACTATGCTCGCAGGAAGAATCGGTCCAGTAACGCTTATGACCTCTCTTGTAATAAGAAAAAATCACAACTCGGACAAGAACAGGATCCTCCCCGAGGGAAATATACTGGTAGGCTGATATGGCAGAAAAATATGAGAGCTTCGACCTTTCCGGCACAAAGATATATGTTTCCGAGGATCACCGTTTCGGTACGGACGCATTTCTTCTTGCAGATTTTGCCGACCCCGCACCTCACCATAAGGTATGCGACCTGTGTACAGGCTGCGGTATAGTTCCGCTGATAATGTGCAGAAACATATCCAAAAAGCCCCCGAAAGAGATATACGGCATCGAGATAATGCCTGAAGCGGTAGAACTTTTTGATAAAAGCGTTGCCGAAAATAACCTTTCGGACAGAATAAAGCCGGTGCTTTGCGACCTTAAAGATCCGCAGGGCGTACCCCGTGAATATTTCGACATAGTGACGGTAAATCCGCCCTACTGGAAAAAAGGCTCGGGCGAGGAACGCCTTTCCGATGTACAGGCGGCGGCAAGGCACGAAATACTGTGCAATATCGACGATGTTATGAAAACCTCGGCGTCACTTTTAAAATACGGCGGCAGCCTTAAGCTCTGCCAGATACCGCTTCGCCTTGCCGATGTCATCTGCTCTATGCGTTCGCACGGAATTGAGCCGAAGGTCATGCAGAATGTCGTTAACCGCAGAGGCGGTAAGCCGTGGCTCGTGCTTATAAGCGGAAAAAAGGGCGGTAAGCCGGGAATGGAGATACTCCCGGATTTTGAAGTTTACTCCGACAACGGCTACAGCGATGAAATGAACAGAATCTACTACGGCACAAAAATGAAGAAAGGCTGACACAGAAATATGGCAGGAAAATTATATATAGTCGGCACTCCGATAGGAAATTTGTCGGATCTGTCGCCGAGAGCTGTTGAAACGCTCGGCAAGGTCGATTTTATAGCCGCAGAGGATACAAGAGTAACTCAGAAACTGCTTACCCACTTCTCTATAAGCAAGCCTATGGTAAGCTACCACAAGTTCAGCGGTAACAAGCGTGGCGAGGATATAACCGCCCGTCTGCTTGACGGCGAAACCTGTGCTATAGTGACCGACGCAGGTATGCCCTGCATATCCGACCCCGGCGAAGAGCTTGTAAGAGAATGTCACGAGCACGGTGTTGAAATAGAAAGCGTACCCGGCCCCAGCGCCGCAATAACAGCGCTTTGTATGAGCGGACTTGATACATCACGCTTCAGCTTCGAGGGATTTTTAAGCGTTACTAAAAAACAGCGTGACGAACACCTTGACGAAATCAAGGACTTTTCAAGAACGCTTATATTCTATGAAGCGCCCCATAAACTTAAAAACACACTCGACGATCTGTACAGAGTTCTCGGAAATCGACAGATAGCCCTTTGCAGAGAGCTTACCAAGATACACGAGGAAGTTATCAAGGGTACTATATCAGAAATGATAGAACGCTACAGGGAGCTTACGCCGAGAGGCGAATATGTGCTTGTGGTCGAGGGAAAACCAAAGGTAAAGGAAAACGAGGATATTACCCTTGCCGATGCCGCAGTTATGGCAAAAGAACTGGTTGACGGCGGAATAAAGCCTTCCGACGCCTGCAGACAGGTTGCAGGAAAAACCCCGTTCTCAAAGTCGGAGATATATAAGGAATATCTTAATATGTAAATCTGCCGTTATCGGCTTAAATCATACACCGAAAGGAAGAATAACCATGGAAGAAAAGAAGAAAAAGAATTACGTTGTTCCCGTTATAGGCGCTCTCATAGCTGTTGTAGCGTGCGTTGCCTATATCGTTATGAAGTTTGCGTCACAGCAGCAACAGCTTGAGGACAAGTGGAGCGAGTATGACGACTGCGGCTGGATGTAATTTTTCAAAATAACTATTGAAATTTCCGTATCTTTATGATACAATTAGAATGATAACATAAACGGAGGTGTTTTTATGAAGCACATTAAGACAGTTAACAAGGCTAACCTCAAGGAAACAGCTGCTAAGGGCGGTTGCGGCAGATGCCAGACTTCATGCCAGTCCGCTTGTAAGACAAGCTGCACAGTAGCTAACCAGAAGTGCGAGGCTTTAAACAAGTAAGCCACGGGTAAGAGAAAAGCTTTGAAAGCTCCCGAACAAAAACGGGAGCTTTTGGCTTGTTTGAATATTTCGGCGGGCAACCGTCTTATATAAGAAAAGGATACAACCAATGAAAGAAATGATACATAAGTATGTACAGAACGGTCAGTACATTGTACTTGACGTATGCAGCGGCGGCGTTCACGTTGTCGACGAGCTGACATATAAGCTCCTTGACTATGTCGCTCCCCCTTTTGCCGATGTATGTCCCGATGAGATAATCGCTAAGATGGACGGATTTGACAAGGAAGATGTAAAGGAGTGCTACGCAGAGCTTAAAGAGCTTTACGATGCAAAGATGCTGTTCACAGAGGACGATTACGAGCAGTACGCCGCAATGGCTATGAAAGCGCCTATCAAGGCTATGTGCCTGCACGTTTCCCACGACTGCAACTTAAGATGCAAATACTGCTTTGCCCAGACAGGCGACTTCGGCGGCGACAGAATGCTGATGAAGCCCGAAACGGGTAAAAAAGCTATGGACTTCCTTATAAAGCACAGCGCCAACAGAGAAAACCTTGAAGTCGACTTCTTCGGCGGCGAGCCTCTGATGGCATGGGATACCGTAGTCGAAACCGTAAAGTACGCAAGAAGCATAGAAAAACAGCACGGCAAGAACTTCCGCTTCACCATTACAACAAACGGTATGCTCCTTGACGATGAAAAGATAGATTATATAAACAGGGAAATGTCAAACTGCGTATTATCGCTTGACGGAAGAAAAGAAGTAAACGATAATATCCGCCCCACTCCGAACGGCAAGGGAAGCTATGATATAATCGTTCCGAAATATCAGAAGCTGGTAGCCGGCAGAGGTACAAAGGACTATTATGTAAGAGGTACGTTCACAAAGTACAACCTCGACTTTGCAAACGATGTTCTGCATATAAGCGATCTCGGCTTCGAACAGCTCTCGGTCGAGCCTGTTGTGACCGATCCCGAAATGCCCTACGCTATCACAGAGAGCGACCTCCCCACTATATTTGCCGAGTATGACAGACTTGAAAAGCTGATGGAGGAGCAGAAGCTCGCTAATAAGCGCAAGTTCAATTTCTTCCACTTTATGATAGATTTAAATCAGGGTCCCTGCGCCGTAAAGCGTCTGCGTGGATGCGGATGCGGCAACGAATATGTTGCCGTTACTCCCGACGGCGATATTTATCCCTGCCACCAGTTCGTAGGTATTGAAGAATGGAAAATGGGCGACATTTTCTCAGACAAGATCGATCAGAAGATAAAGGATTACTTTGCAGGTATTCATATCTACAGCAAGGAAAACTGCGGTAACTGCTGGGCAAGATTCTACTGTTCAGGCGGATGTAACGCAAACAGCTTTATCTATGAGGGCGATGTAAAGAAGCCCCACAAGCTGTCCTGCGAGCTTCAGAAAAAACGTATCGAATGTGCCATAGCACTTGCGGCGGCAGGTAAGGAAGCTGAATAATCAAATATAAAGCAACACGGACGTGACCGATTATGGCACGTCCGTGTTTTTTTGCATTGAGTTTTATTTGATTTTACGGGAGGGGCAAGCCCCTCCCCTACGAAATATCGGATTTTATATATCAAGTTTCAATAGCTCTACAGTATTCTTATAGAATATCTTATCTTTGGCGCTGTCGCTTATCGGTATTCTGTCGATCATTCTTATCTCATCGTGCGGATCGCTCCACGGAAGGTCGCTTCCGAACAATATCCTGTCCTCACCGTATGCCCTGAACATTTCCATAAACATCTCGTCCGACATATACTCTGCACAGTACGCCGTGTCAAAATAGATATTCCTTGCGTCCCTGATATAATACAGCACACGCTCCCAGTTTGCCATTCCGCCCATATGCGCTCCGATAAATGTGCAATTGGGATACTTCTTCGCCATTTCGGCAAGGTCTGCCGGCATTGCGTGGAACGTCATAGATGATATAGGGTCATATCCCATGTGAAGAATAACCGGAAGCCCCAGTTCACCGCATTTTTCATAAATCCTCTGCATACACGGCTCGAACATAAAATGTCCCTGATAATCCGGATGCAATTTAACACCGTGAAGTCCCAAGGACGATATGCGTTCAAGCTCACTGTCAAGCTCCTCACTGTCGGGGTGCACCGTGCCGAACGATATTATGTTGCCGTGATTTTGCTCATTTGCCCAGTTGTTTATAGTCGTCTGCTGTGTCGGCTTTGTTGCAACCGGCAGTAAAACGCCGTAATCTATACCCCACTCTTTCAGCTTCTGCCTTGTATCGTCTATTCTTCCGTTAGTATAAACGTTGCAGTTTGCCGTATCCTTCAGCTTCTGCACCGCCCTGTCCGCTATTTCATCCGCATAAGCGTGTATGTGAAAATCAATGTACATCTTCTGTTCCTTCGTTCTTATTCGTCATATAATTTGTCTGTCTGTTTTCCGTCAAGACCCGAAAACACAGGGAATCTTCCCGTTCTCTCTATAGTCTGACCGTTTATCATTCCTATATGCGAGGAAATGTGCCGAAACTGTCCCAGGATAAGCTCAAGCCTTGTATATTCGCACCCGTCAGGCTTTTCGTTAAGCTCTTCGTCGCTCAGTTCATCAAGATATTTTTCTGTTTTTATCTGCACTTTATGCAGATAGTCCAGCAACTCTTTATCGCTCAGAACAACATTGCAGGGATTATCGGGATTATCCATTCCGTTTTCGTGAAAACCGGGTTCTGTAAATTTTGCGGGATTGAAAAACCACTTGTCCGCCGAGTGAATAGCGTGATACACATACCGCCACGCAGGTGTACCGCAGACAGATGCATTTCTATCGTATGTCTTTATCGCCGTTTCCATATTGCTAAAGTTCGTTATCGTTTGTTTTTTTATCATACGGCATACGTCATTCATATTTTACTCCTTTACTATATTCCCCCTATTTGTCCGATAGTTGAACAGCATATCGATAAAGCTTTTGTAGTACGGTATAAATGTACCGCTGTCAATAAGCGAATATATTTCATCTCTGTCCGCCCACTTCGCCGCCTGCACTTCCTCAAGCTGTAATTTTAGCTCGGACACAGCTATATCCTTGTGTATTACATAAACATCGTCAAACCCGCGCTCAAAATGTACCGTCAACATAGGGCGGTCGTGCAAAAAATCGTGGCTTATGCCGAGCTCCTCGTACAGCTCACGGCTTGCCGCCTGTCTGCTGTTTTCACCTGCGACTGCACTTCCTCCGACCGATACGTCCCATTTACCGGGAAAGCTCTTTTTGAACGGCTGGCGCTGTTGTATCAGCATTTTGCCGTCACTGTTGAAAATACAGATATGTATTACAAGATGATAACGGTTTTCTGGGAGGGGCTTTCCTCGCTCAATTGTTTCGCCAGTGAACTTACGTTCATCATCGTATAAGTCGAATAGTTCCATATTGCACCTCCGAGTGTTACTATTATAGCACTTCTCATGCCTATGTGCAATATGAACTTACTGCTTTGCTTTTATCGACATAATTAAAAGAGGAGTACCTTCCGATACTCCCCTTAAATTTATGTTTTCACTATCGTTCAAACCGCCGTCAGCGTAGCTTGCACATATCGCCAATGTTTCAAAAGGCGAATTTGCTGCGGCTCACAGCTGCCCTGCGGCAAGCTGCCGCTCCCTATTCCGCCTTTCTGAAAGATACATATCCGCTACAGTTTGGCGAACGGCGGGTTTAACCGATAATACTTGCATATAAAAGAGGAGTACCTTCCGATACTCCTCTTAAATTTATGTTTTCACTATCGTTCAAACCGCCGTCAGCGGAACTTGCGCATATCGCCAATCTTTTAAAAGGCGAATTTGCCGCGGCTCACAGCCGCCCTGCGACAAGCTGCCGCTCCCTATTCCGCCTTTCCGAAAGATACATATCCACTACAGTTTGGTGAATGGCGGGTTTAACCGATAATACTTGCATATAAAAGAGGAGTACCTTCCGATACTCCTCTTAAATTTATGTTTTCACTATCGTTCAAACCGCCGTCAGCGGAACTTGCATATATCGCCAATGTTTCAAAAGGCGAATTTGCTGCGGCTCACAGCCGCTTAGTTGGCAAGACCTGAACGTTCGATACCTTCAACGAACTGCTTCTGTAAGAAGATGTACATGATAAGTATCGGCAGAAGTGACATTAAGCATCCTGCTTCTATCCATACCAGATAGTCACTCGCTATACCGTTCTGTTCGCCCGTGAAATAAATCATCATGGTCGTACCCAGACGGTCGATCTCCATTGCTATCGTATAGGGATTTGTGAAGAACATACCCGTTACATAAGAGTCGTTCCAGTACCATACGATTGAGAAGATGAATACTGTTAAGAACGAAGTCTTAGCATTCGGTACCATAACGCGGATAAACGTCATGAAAGGTCCACAGCCGTCGAGATATGCGGCATCTTCGAGATCCTTGGGCAGTCCTCTGAAGAACTGTCTGAACAGAAGTATAAATACGCCTGCTCTGATACCGTTGCAGAAGAACGCCTGTAAGTACAGTGCGATAGGAGTACTTACAAGGTTAACTGCATCGCCTGTAATAAGTCTTATAAGACCAAACACATCAAAGAATCTGAACTGCATATACAGAGGGATAAGTATTACCTGTACAGGGACGATGATCTGTAAGATTACGATACCGAACATAAGTCCCTTACCCTTGAACTTGAAACGTGCAAAGCCGTAACCGGTGATACCGCAGGTAACGACCTGTATCATCGAGCATATAACGTTTACAAGTATCGTCTGTAGAAGCACCTTCGGGAAGTCCATTGCTACCCATACATCAACGAAGTTGGAGAAGATAACTTCCTTAGGAATCCACATTACTGAAGGGTCACTCATTTCCGACTGAGGTCTGAGTGCAGTTGACAGCATATAGAGCATAGGATACAGAATTACGAAACCGAGTCCGAACAGGATAAGGAAACGGAACACAGGCCATACCTTGTCGGTAATTCTTCTTCTGAAGATGTACTTGTAGTGTTTTCTTTCCTGCTGATTGTAGTTACGATAATTCTTGATTATCTGCCAGTTGCTTACATGGTAGATATTCTTAAGTTCCTTAGCCTTTTTCTTTTCAGCCTTCTTCTGAGCTCTCTTTGATTCGGGCTTTCCTGTTGCAATAGGCTTGATAACTCCTACCTGAAGCTCGTCTTCAGCCTTTTCGGGAGCGGCAGAAGCATCAGCCTCACCGTTGATCTCCTTTATAGCCTCACCGATAGCTTCGGGAGAAGCGTTATCAGCGGGTGCAGCTGCGGCTGCGTCTTCATTAGTCTGCTGAACATCAGCATTTAACTGTTCTAATTCTTTTTCGCTCACAACTACACCTCCTTAATCATTTTCGTAGAATACGAACTTAGACACGATAGCCACTATAATTGCAAGTGCTACTGCAACTATGAGGAAGTAGATCCAAGCCATCGCGGATGAAAGACCGTATTTTAAGTTTCTCGACTGAGCAAGCACGATCTTCATTACGGCGTTCTCGGAATCGATGAATGTATCGATAACCGTGTATATCAAGTTCGCCAATATCATCGGGCTTATCATCGGGAAGGTAATCTTCCAGAAGAATTCCCATCCTGTTGCACCCTCCATAGATGCCGCTTCCTTTGCGGAAGTAGGTATCTGCTGTAATGCGGCAAGGAATATCAGTATCTGGATACCGGCACTCCATAACAGGTTGAAGATGTCGCTTGTGATCGTCTGAATCGTTGTCGTCAACTGTTCGTTCAGGTTGTAGATACCCAGGAACTCAAGCAGCTGGTCAACAAGGTCGGTCTGGAACAGTGCGCTGAACTGCTCACCGCTCGAAATACCGTTGTTTGAAATATCTCCTCGTATTACCGCAAGTACAGGACCTGTTGCTACGAGAACCGGCAAGAAGAATACCGCTCTTGCAAATGTTCTGCCTCTGAACTTCTGGTTAAGAAGAAGTGCGATAAACAGTGAGAATATCATTACTACGATTACCTGAGGTACCATTGCTCCGAGTGACTCGGTAAGCTTAGGAAGGTAATCCTGATTCTTGAAGAGTGCCTCTTCATAGTTTCCGAAGTTGTTCCACTCGGTATAGATACCGGCTGAGGACATTCCTCTCTGTGCCGCCTGCTCGGGTGTTGTTACGAGCTCGGTGTAACACAGTGAATACCATGCCGACTGGAATATCGGAATAAGGAACATATAGATAACGCCGACGATCCATATTGCTATGAAGCCGTAACCGTAAAGTCCCTTTTTCTTTTCATAAGAAATACGTGATTTCTTGATCTCTTTCTGTACTCTGGGCTGTCTGCGGCGGATATCCACCTCTTCGCCCTCTACATTGAGCGCTGCTGCGGCAGCTGTCATATGAGCCGACTTCTGAACAACAGATTCTGCTGCAGCGGCAGGCTCTTCAGCGGAAGTGTCGACCGTTTCCTGCACTGTTTCAGGCTCTGATACTGTTGTATCAGCTACCGTTTCGGCAGGAGCAGCCTGCTCGGCTGCGGGTGCGTCATTAACGGGAGTCTCGGCGGCATCGGTCGTCTTCATTGCTTCAATTTCTTCATTCGGGTTGAAATTCGAATTATTCATCTGTTTCTCCCTTCAGTCCATATTGTGCAAGATCGATGTCCTTGCCGTTGACGGTGAGAGTCATTTCTCTTGTATTTACCTTGATTGTCTTACCGCCTTCAAACTCGGTTTCAAGCTCATCTCCGGAAATTCTTGTGTAGTTTGTAATGTGGAGATTAGCAAAGTCCTTAAGCTCATCCTGATAGAGCTTGTATACCTTAGCCGAGGGTTCGAGCCAGCCCTTGTAGTTTGAATAGAAGAGCGTCTCGTAGTCGCTGTCTGTGAAATCGTTGGGGTCAGCATACATCATATCATAGTGAACAGGTGTTGCTGTGAGAAGTGCCAGTATAATCGTATCGTCAGCGTTGGCACTTGCGTTTACTGCCTTTGTTGTGTAAGGCAGATAACCGTGGATCACGATCTCATAGAACGGAATATCGTAGTCAAACAGATCAAAGTTGCTTGATGTTACCGGTACATCCGTGAGGTAGTCAACATAAGGAAGCGCATAAGCATTTGCTCCGCTTGCGAGAAGTGTGAAGCCTGCATCCTTGAACTGCTTGTAACCATCGACGAGCATATTCATTGCATCGTTTCTGGAGTAGTTCTCACGGCTGAAGTCGCTGTAAAGTAACGTTGTAGCGTCACTGAGGCTGATAGTCTTGATACCTTCATTTGAGAACGAGCTTATCAGCTTCTTGTAAAGGTCAGGCCAGTAATAAGGCGACAGAGTTGTCTTTGTTACAAGTCTTACCTGATTCGGGATACCGAATGCAATATCCCAGTTGTTAGTTGTTGCATAAGCCTTTGTGGTAGCCTTACAAGCGTTGAGCGTGTAGCTGTAGCCGTTACCGCTGTCCTTCATGTAAGTGATACCTGCGCTTGCAAAGAGCTTACCGTTGATGCCGTTTACATACTCTGCAAGAGTTGTGTAGGCATTCTTGCCGCCGAGCGTGCCTGCGTAGTTTACATCGGCTGTAATCATGCCCTTGATGCCTGCGCCGTTGAAATCGTTGTAGTTAGCAACGATATCATCAACGCCAAGTTCGTTCAGCTGCTTGATTATCTCCTGTGCCTGTTCGTATGTAGTAGCGGGAGTTTCAAGATTTACAGGGAAGCCTGCAATTGACTGAGCCTTTATCGTACCGCCGTACAGGTCAAGATAGTAGCTGTTTTTGATGTCATTTGTCTTATCTGTGAAGCCCTTTTCTTCAATCATGTAGCTTCTGTAAGCCTCAGCTATGTCTACATAGGAAAGGTCGTCACCTGCGAGAGGATAGAAACCTACTGTGAGGTTGGGCTGATTTATCTTGCCCTGTTCGTAAACTGTAAGCTTACGGGTACCCATATAGTAAGTGTCTTCTGCTCTTACCTTGAATTCAAACCATACGTTGTTGTATGATGTTGAGTTCTGACCGCTTACTGTTGCATTTACGGAAGCGCAAGTATCGCCTGACTCAGCAATTGCCATATAGCCGTGCTTTGTCTTTTCGCCGTTTGTAACAGCACCGATGACAGGGAGGTAAACCTGCTCTGTCTTTGAAGGTCTTGTCAGCAGACCTACCGATGTATCAAGTCCGTATACATCGTTGTTGTATGCCTGAGCATTTATACGCTGGTTGTTGTAGTTGATGACAGCGCCGGAACCGTCCGGTACTACCATATAACCTTCATCTTCAGAAGTAGCCGCATTGAAGAACTGTAAAAGACCGATGTCCAGAAGTACAAGACCCTTTGAATCTGTAGCTTCCTGTTCCTTGATTTCTTCAGAAATTATAGAAACATTTACATTGTCCTTCTCAAGCGTGATTGTCATCGGAATCTCCGCTTCGATCTTGCTTATTCTGTAGATGATCTTTACGCCGTTCTCGATTTCCTGGATATCAAAATCTCCGGATTTTATCGAACCGTCGTAAACGTTCATTCTCTGACTGGTGTGTGTTGAAACATCACCGTAGACAATATAGAAAGGTGACTGCATATTCTTTCTCTGAGCTGTCTTGGCATTTTCATCCTTATCAGCATTCAGAGGAGTTGCCCACCATACATAGCTGTCGCTCTTTGACTGGAGTGCAAAGTTCGTTGTGTCCTCATTGAGGTAAAGCTTGTAGCTGTCGTTTTCAGCTATTACTTTCATCTCTGCAAGGCCTTCAGCGTCTGTTCTGGGCTTATTCTTGTCGTCCTTGTCGTCCTTCTTGTCGGCTTTTGCGTCTGATTTATCATCAGATGCGTTGTTGTCTGTCGTTGCCTGCTCTGTCTGAGATGTGCCGTCATCGGCGGCGGGCTGTTCGTCCGACCACGCTACAACTGAGCTCATTGACACAAGCATTGCGGCTGTGAGCAGAACTGCGAGTATCTTTTTTCTGATTTTAACCATTTTTCTGTCACACCTCCGCTTACAGACTGAATCGATACATCAGCTCGGTATAGATTGAGAAACCGAAGATGTAAACCTGCTGGAACAAGCTGAGCAGAAGCACGAGCAGGAACAGTATAACTACCATTGCCGCAACCGTGAATATCATAGCGAGAAGAGTCTTGGGTACAGAATACTGATGAACCGTCTTGATACCTGATATCATCAGTACAACGCTCCACAGTATACCGAGATACTGGAAGAACACTATGAAAGCGCCTTCGCTCCTGAGCAGTACATTACTTGCGATAATTACAACTATCTGAGTGATGAGGTAGGGTACCAGCGCATAAGCACTGACACTTGTGATTGCTTTTATTGAACCTTCGCCGTCAAACAAGGTACACAGCGACCAGTTACCGATTACCCATGTAAAGAACAGGATAATTGTCTGAACGAGAAGCGGTACTATGTTGAATATCTTGACGTAGTTCGTATTGAACAGGAAGCCTGTCATTACTTGCTGGCAGACCGTTATAAGGAAGAAGCACAGTACAATGACCATTGAAACCTTTGTGTTGTAAGCTTTCTTCCAACGCAGATCCTCAAATCCTTCAAAAGGATGTCTTGCAACATAGAACGGCCATTTCCAAGCGGGCATATCTAAATCAAATCTCATTATTTATTACCTCCCGCTTTTTTAGCTTTAAAATGTTTCTTTACCTTGCCGAGAACAACAAGAGCAACTATTATAACAATAACGATCACCATAAAGATATTAAAGTTATCTCTTATGAACTGCATTCTATACTGCTTGAATGCTCTGTCATAACCGGCTCTGCTGTTACGGTAGAAGTACTCCATAGCCTTTTCGTAGTTGCCCTGAGAAAGCTCTGAGTTACCAAGACCGATATAAGCAAACCAGTAGTTGCTGTCACGCGTCAGTACTTCCTGCCACGGACCGCTTGCTTCTTCATACTTACCGAGGTTGTAAAGTCCCATTGCCTCGTGAACGATGTCACCGAACTCTGTACGCTTGAATGTTGTGATAGAATTCTTACGGCTGTCAAGCACATATACAACGCTGTTGTAAGCTTCGATTGATGTTACGTTCGTGAACAGGCCCTTCTGGTTGCCCTTGCCGCCGTAGATGAACAGCAGGTCGCATTCGTCCGTATACTCAAATATACGTCCGTTTGCATAGTCCAGAAGTCTTATTGTACCGTTTTCGTCAACGTCAACGTCTGTGATCTGAGAACCGTATGTCTGGTTCTTATAATAATAGGAAGCCATATCGCCGTATGTATAATCTGAATAACCGAGGTTTATCAGAATATTTTCACCGGCGGGGTTCATCTTCTTGAAGATATCGGTAGTAGCACTCTTTGATGCTGTTACTGTGTAGATGAAACCGTCATCATCAATATCGAAGTTGTTGAACTCCATGGGAACTGCCTGAATGAATGCTGCGGCAGCCTCACGGGAGAGGATCGTTCTCCAGAACTTGTTTGCAATAGCCTGTGCTGTCTGTTCAACACGGTTAGCGCCGAAGAAGTTACTGAACGAACCGTCGGGTGCAAACATTACCGCACCCTCTGTGATTGACAGAATGTTTACATATACGTTGCCGGCAACGTCTACAACGACCTTGTTGGGCTGGAACGTAACATCTGCATCATAGAATTCCGAAGCGGGTCTCTCAAATATCTGGAAGACCGTACCGTCTGCATATACACCGAGTACTCGGCTGTTGTCGTAGTCCGCAATGTAAATCATTGTCGACTCGTTTTCATTTTCCGCATCTTCAACGTGTCTTACGAATATGCCGTGAGGATTCTTCAGAGTTTCATATTTCTTTGTTTCCGGATTATAGAAGTAGTCCATAATCTGGAATGATCTTGAATAGTTTACATCGGTAACAAGAATTCTGTTGTTGCCCGAGTCAACTATATACAGGCTCTGTGTTTCGCGGTCGATGTACAGATCCTGAGGCTCTTTGAGTTCGCCGATTGTGACTTCTTTTGTCACTTCACTGCCTGTCTGATCGGATATTTCCTTCAGCTGGGCATCGGTATTATATCTTGTGCCGGAGCCGAAATCGAGACCTGTTACAACTCGGTCAACGACGTATCCGGTCTGTGACGGTACAGGATCGCCCCACCAGTCGTAGTTATAACCTTCATACGGCTGATCGGCAAAAGCTGAACTGCACAGCATGGAAACCGCCATAATAGCCGAAACGGCTGACGCGGCGATTTTCTTCATGTTTGGCACTAAAATCATCCTTTCTGTATAATTTAATATTAGATCAGTCTTTCAGACCGCTGGTTGCCATAGTTTCCATAACGCTGCTCTGGCAGAATACGAATACTATGATAGGCGGCAGCATTGTGATAACAACTGCGGCGGCAGCAACGCCGGCACGGGCGATACCTGCGGCACTTATCTGCTGCATAACGGTCGGAATGGGTTTTAATGCCTCATTATAAATGAATGAATAACCTGTAATCTGCCATGCGCCCTGGAAAGCGAATATCAGAAGCGTCAGCCAAGCGGGTTTAACGTTCGGCATTACTATCTGCCAGCAGATTCTTATGTGGCTTGCGCCGTCAAGCTTTGCGGCTTCTATCATACTGTCGGGTAACTGACCCATGAACTGTCTCATAAGGAACAGACCCATAGGAGTTGCAATGTATGGCAGGATGATTGCAAAGTATGTATCGATCATACCCAGTGTTGCCATTACCATGTACTGCATGATGTAAAGTACGGTAGATGTGAACAGAAGGGCAATCTCGATTATCTTGTTGAGTGCCTTCGCACCGGGGAATGCAACCTTGGAAAGCGCATATGCCGCCGACGATGAGAAAAGCAGCTGTGTAACCGTAACTACTACAGCTACGAAAACTGAGTTGAAAACGTATCTTGAGAACGGTACCCACATGTTGGACGCCGTTGCAAGCAGATCAGCAAAGTTCTGATCCGTGATGTTCTGTACATACATTCTGGGCGGGAAGAGGAACAGTTCCTCGACCGGCTTTAACGACTGTATGACAGACAGATAAATGGGGAAGAGCATGAACAGACCAAGCAGAACGAGCACTACAAATATGAAAATGTCGCCGCCGAGAGAACCGCCATATCTTTTTCTTCTCCTCTTAGTTATCTTCATAACTACCTTCCTTTCTTAGAGAGAAATACATAATGTGATCCTCCGATTAGTCAAGATACTTGCCGAGGAGCTTTTTGATACCCCAGTTGGCAAGAAGCATTACTGCGAACAGTACGAAACATATTGCAGATGAATAACCCATCTCGTAACGTATTGAACCGTAGTCAAAAGCGTGCGTCATAATTGTGTGTGCCGCATAGTCTGTTGAAGGGAATGCGGTAAGGAAACGACCGACATCACCGGCTGTGAAGGAAGCAGTGATCTGCATAACTGCCGCAAACAGCAGCTGAGGTCCCATTGCAGGTACCGTAACGAGCAGGAGCTGCTGTGTACGGTTCTTGATACCTTCGATAGCGCCCGCTTCGTATCTGTCCTTAGGAATACCCTGAAGACCTGCACGAAGAGCAAGGAATCCGGCACCCAGCGACATCCAAAGCTGAACTACGATAACTACACCCATAATGTAGTTAGCATCTGTCAGCCACTGACGTGCGCTGTTGATGATACCGAGGTCAAGCAGATAAGAGTTTGCTATACCGTATGTATCACCTGAGAAGATGAGCTGCCATGTAGTATAGATGTTACCTGCCAGAGTAGGCGCGTAGAAGATGAATGTAAATATCGTCTTTAATGCTCTGGGCATTTCGTTGATAAGCCATGCAAGTATAAAGCACATGATATAGCTTAACGGACCTGTGATGATTGCAAATACAAGTGTGTTTTGTATCGCCTTTAAGAAGACTTCGTCCTCAAGTATCAGCGAATAGAAATTGCTGAGTCCCACGAACTGGGGGAACTGTACCATGTTGAAGTTCGTAAAGCCCATCGGCAACGACAGCAACACCGGTATGATCGTAAAGATCGTAAAGAGAATGAAATAAGGAGCGAGCAGTATGTAAACGCTTCCGTTCTTCTTCATCTCTCGCAGTGTATATCTGACTTTGCTGTCTTCAATATACTGCGTTTTTTCTTTGTTAAACAAACCGATAACCTCCTCTATAATTCAGCAAAGCGTGTGAGGGCGAAAGCCCTCACGGCTTTTCAAGATCATTTTTTAACGCTTGACAATTCCTGATACTTTCTTACGATCTCAGACTTTATCTGATCATTATAACTCATAAGCGTATATCTGGGATTACCGGCATCGTTAACAACCATTCTGAATGCGTTGTTTATATGTCTTGTAACTGCATATGATGCGGGAATGATCGGTACTTCCTTAAGGTAGCTCTGCTGTGACGAGATTTTCTCGTACTCGGCAGTTGACCAGGGGAGCTGCTCAAGTGCCTCTACGTTAGCCGTATCAAAACGTCCCATAGGACCCATAAGAGCTTCGATCTGCTTACCGTAGTCAACCTGAATATCAGTACTTGTGAACCACTTTACGAAGTCCCAAGCGGCTGCCTGGTTGGAAACCTTGTTGAATATTACCGCACCGCTTCCTGCAGAGTTTGCAGCGTGGTTGATTGTTCCGTCAGCCTGCTTTGTTCCGGGTACCATCGTGAAGTCCCACAGACCCTTGATTTCGGGAGCTGCTACAGACAGCTGTTTGTAGAATGTATAAGGCTGGATAACGAGGGGCATCTCACCGGTTCTGAAACGTGAGAACGCATCGAATGTCTGATCAAAGCTGAATACTGTGTAGAACTTTGTCCACTGCTCAAACACTCTTATAGAGTCCTGAGTCATAAAGTTCGTGAGATTCAGATTCTTGATATCAGATGTCTTTATACTGTTGTAATCTGTTGTATAAAGGTCTTCATTGTAGATATCCTGTCCGGTCTGGAGCATCAGCATAATGAATGTATTACCGGAATCGAATGTATTTGAAGAAATATTCTGAGGAAGTATAAGACCAACGTCAAGGTACTTTCTCTGGAGAGTCGGGAGCATATCAGTAAGCTCTGCCCATGTTTCGGGAGGATTCTCAAAGCCAAGCTCCTCAAGAACGTCTGTTCTGTAGAACAGCATCGGGAATGTCTGTGAAACGGGAAGTCCGTATACACCTGTCGATGTACCGTCGTTGTATTCGTAAAGCGTCATTGCATCCTCAGCAAATCGCTTTGTTACCGCTTCATAATCCTTGAACTGCGTCATATCAACGAGCAGTCCTCTTGCGGCAAGCTGAATCGGGAAGTCGCCGCCGATGAACAGTGCGATTTCAGGTCCCTTACCTGCGAGCGTTGCTTCAAGTACCGAACCCTGTACGAGGTTGATAGAAGCCTGTGTGCCGTTGTAGTCGGGGTTTGAGTTGAACTTGTTATCAACCAGGTTCTTTACGACTGTTGCCTGGTCACGGGCAAGTGATACCCATACATCAAGCGATGTAGCGCTTGCATCTGAAAGGTTCGTATAGTCTTCAAAGAACGAACCGATAAATGCATTGAATCCGAATGCGAGTTCGCTGAAGAAATTTCCGTAAGGAGAAGCAAAGTCTTCGTGGCAGGTTGCTACCTCTATGTAGTCAAGCTCAAGGGGCTGACCGCGGTAGTCACGCATCCATGCTGATACTGACGAGATGCTGTCCTTGATACTGCTTGCCATTATCGGAATATCTTCAGGCTTGTTGATACATCTTTCGAGGTAGATACACATTGTTTCAAGTGCGGCTGCCTCAGAACCCTTCTTGGTAAGGCTTTCGATGCTTGCCTTCTCAGCACGCAGAGAATCAACTATTCTCCGGAATGCGTCCTGAATGCCGGGTATCTTCTTTTCTACGAAGTAATCCTTGAATTCATCAGGGTCGGGACCTGTGATCATAAGTATTCTTCTGTAGTACTGGTTGAGTTCGAGTACGAGATCGTCAAGTCGCTGCATAACCTCGCCGATCAAACCGGGTATAGCTTCAAGTGTAAGTGTGTGCTCTTCACCTGCTGTCAGATAAACATAAATGTCGTTTCCGTCAGCATCCTGAGGAGTCAGGTTGTACCAGTCGGGAGAATAGATGAACTGTACGTCATCAAGCTCCTTACATGGTACCTTGCCGTCGATGTAGATTCTTCTGTTTGAGAAGAAGCCACGCATCTGGTTCTGTCTTGCCTTGAAGTTGAAGCGGTAGTAACCGTCGTTTTCAACCTTAAAGTTGTAAGTGATCGCCTGTGTTGCCTTGTTCCATGTTGCCTGACCGATAGTGTTGTAACGTTGCTTGGTCGGGTGGTTGGGACTTGTCATATAGGTCGTTCTGTCGTAAGTAGCATATAAAGTCGACGCTGTCTTATAAAGCGCATCCTCTGCCTGTAAGAAGATGGTGTTTGTACCGAGCTCTTCGTTTGTTGATGAAAGAGCGGGAGTATTCTGCACCTGATCGTCAGTAGGCTTGATCGAGTCATAGCTTACAAGCTCATCGTAGTTCTTGAACGTAAACGAATGGAATACGCCGTAGGTTCTGATACCTTCAAGCGTAAGCGTGTGAGTACCCTTTTCAAGGTAGAAGTAATAAGGCTCGTTGTAAAGACCTTCCTTATCCTTGATAGGATATTTTATCCAACAATCATAGGTCACCTGACCGGGTCGAAGATCGTTGTCCTTGCTGTCACGGGTGATCTCTCCCTCGTCCTTCCAGTAACGGTCGAGCGTGAGGTCCTGTGTAGCTGTGAAAGGATATTCTCCGTCAATTTTGAGTCCTATATCCAGTACGGTATTCTTTGTTTCGTTACCCTCGATAGGATAGTAGATAGCCTCGAGGTTGTAAAGACCTGTCTCTTCAACATTGAACTCATATGTAAGTGTGAGCTTATCATTCTTCCACTTGATTGTGGAGTAATGATCTGTCTTGAGATCGGTGCTTTCAGCGAGGAATGCCTTGAGTCCGTTGTAGCCGTCACCCGACTTCTCCTTGATCTCTTCGACTGAAGGAATGATCTGTGCAGCTTCTTCGGCTGTCATGGATGATGAGCCGCCGTTTACAAAAGCTGTGCCGTCTATCGTACCTTCCTTGTAGTCGGTAGCATAGATGGTAATTTCCTTCTTGGGCTTGCCGGCGTCCTTATGACTGTTGTAATAAGTGCTGTACTTGCCCTCCATACCGGTGATCGTGATTCCGCTCACAGAGCTATCGGTCGTCGTGCTTTCCTCGGATTGTCCGGCAGAAGTATCGGTTGTTTCTTCTGCACTGACTGCGGTTGATGTAAGTGACAATGAGGATATGAGTGTCGCACATGACAATATACCCGCTAATGTTCTTTTCATCCTGCTTGATTTTGTTGCCACAGTAATAATCCACCTTTCTGATAGTTGTCGTTTATGTTCAATCGAAAATATGCTAATTTCGACGAGTTAAGGAATTTATCCGTGCATATTGTAGTCCGAGTTGTAGACGGATATCTTTCCGTCCTCAAGCTCAACACGCACTTTATCTCCGCCTCTTATGCCGAGGGCTTCGAGATATTCTTTGGGTATCTGGAGTCTGCCCGCTCTGTCAAGAACAACAAGCTCCTCGTGATCCGAACCGCTTTGCTGCATAAGCTTTTCATGCTCTGCACGTTGCTGTTCGCTCATCTTTTCGAGTTCTCCGAATGAGAGAATCTCTGTTTTCTTTCTCAGCATCTCGCTAGATGTACGTCCGTCACGGATAGCGACCACACGGTCGATCGATTTAGACAGATTTGTATCGTGTGTTACTATTATAATGGTAACGCCCATCTGACGATTGAGCTGTTTGAAAACATCAAGTACCATAGCCGCCGTCTTGGTGTCGACCGCACCCGTAGGTTCGTCCGCAAGAAGCAGGCTGGGATTGTTTGAAAGCGCTATCGCAATAGCCACTCGCTGCTGTTCACCGCCCGAAAGCTGACCGAGAAGCGAATTTTTTCTCGCCGACAGTCCCACCATATCGAGCAGTTCCTCCGCTCTTTCTCTTCGGTTCTTGTGACCCGAAAGCAGAAGCGGCATCTCAACATTCTGTATCGCAGTAAGATACGGTATAAGGTTTCTGGCATTGTTCTGCCATACAAAACCGACCGTTTCCCTCTTGTATTTTATAAGATCCTTTTCGTCAAACTTAAGCAAGTCCTTACCGTCGACGTAAAGGCTTCCCGCCGAGGGTTTATCAAGCGCTCCGAGCATATTCAGAAGCGTTGATTTACCGCTTCCGCTCGCACCGACGATCCCCATCAGCTCACCGCGTTCTACCGTGAGGTCAAGTCCCTGAAGAGCCATTACCTCAACGTCCGTCGTCTTATATATCTTGACAAGGTTCTCACATTGCACCATCACATTTTCGGGTGGCGCAAGCATCATTCTCTGAGGCATCACTCCACCTGCTTTCTGACGTCTGTAATGCGTCCGTCGTCAAGTGTGTAAACAACATCACACTGTTCCATCATTGCTGTATCATGCGTTGTCATAACAATTGTAAGACCGTCTGTATGTACAAGCTCTTTAAACAGATTCATAACCGCAAGTCCCGTAGGCATATCAAGCGCCGCAGTAGGCTCATCGGCGAATATCAGCTTCGGCTTATGCGAGATCGCCCTCGCTATCGCCACTCGTTGCTGCTCACCGCCCGAAAGCTCACCCGGTCTGTGGTGCATACGCTTTTCAAGTCCCACTCTTACAAGGCATTCCTTCGCCCGCTTTACACGCTCCGCATAAGGCATACCCACAAGCCGCATCGCAAACTCAACGTTCTCATACGCCGTCATTGTCGGTATAAGCGCTACAGACTGGAAAACAAACGACATATCGTTTCTTCTCAGCTTATCCATTTCCTTGTCGGTAAGTCCGGTTATCTTTTTACCGTCAAAGTAGACATCTCCGCCGGTCGGTCTGTCAAGCGCACCGAGTATATTTATGAGCGTGGTCTTTCCCGAACCCGATCTGCCGCGAAGTACCACGAGCTTATTCTTTTCGACTTCGAGATTTATATCCTTGAGTGCATCAACGGTAGTGCTGTCGTTGATTTTAAAACTCCTTGATATATTCTCCGCCCTTAAAATCGTTTCCATAGATAATTCTGATCCTCAAAAAAGCACGACTGCGATTAAACACGCCGTAACTAGTTTCATCTGCTTTTTGTACCAAATGCACAATAACCATATACGATTAAGCCGTTAAACACGGAGTATTTAGAAATAATGTACAAAATGGCACAAGGGTCTATAACGTAGTAATTATACCAAATTATCACCTTACTGTCAAGGTTCATAAAAGAACTTTCACATTTCTCAAATGATTTTGATTTTCTGTACAAATCACTTTTGCGCTTGTCTAACAGTTACAAACTTCATACGCAAATTTTGTACATATCGCCGAATTTGATTTTTGCTTGCACAATATCTTGATTTTTCGAGCGTCTTATGTGCTATTTTTGGTGTAAACGATTTCCACATTGAAAATGCTTATAACTTAATTTAGCTAACTCCTTAATTCGCTTAATCAAACTTTGTTGAATATGCACAAATATTTTCGGCAGTTTTTTTAACTAATCAATCACAATATTACTTAATTTTTGTGTGTAACTCATGTAAACGCTTCGATTTGTTCACTTAGTTCCATCCACTCAGCAGTCAGCGCCTCTTCTTTTTCCTTCAAAGAAGCTATTTCTTCGGCAAGTTTACTTGTCTTTTCATAGTCTGTCGCTATCTCAGGCTGTGACATCTGCTGTGCAAGCTCTGCCGTTTTTGCTTCAACATCTTCTATCGCCTGCTCGCAACGCTTCAACGCACCATTCAGTTTTCTGAGTGTGCTTTCACGTTCCTTACGTTCTTTATAATCGTTCTTCTTTGCCTCGGTAACAGCATTCGCCTGAACTGCCCGATTAGTCTGCTCCGCCTGTTCCTTTGCCGCCTTCAGCTCAATATACCTGTCATAGTTTCCGTCAATGTTGACCGTGCCGTTCTTATCAAGCCACACTATCCTGTCCGCAAGCTTGTTTATAAGATAACGGTCGTGTGAAACGATAAGAAGCGTACCGCCGTAGTTTGCCAGCGCATTTTCAAGCGCCTCTCTCGAATGTATATCAAGGTGGTTTGTCGGCTCGTCGAGCAGAAGCATATTCGCTTTACTGAGCATGAGTTTCAAAAGCGACACTCTCGCCTTCTCACCGCCGCTGAGCTTACCCACATTCTTGAAAACATCTTCACCCTTGAACAAAAACTGCGCCAATGCCGAGCGGACTTCAGTCTGCGTCATTCCCGGATACTTGTCCCACACCTCGTCAAGCACTGTCTTTGACGGGTCAAGGTCAGTCTGAGCCTGATCGTAATATCCGCACTGTATATTGTTGCCTAGTTTAAACTCCCCGTTATCAGGCTGATACTGTCCCATAAGTATTTTGAGCAGCGTCGTTTTTCCGCAACCGTTCTCACCGAGTATAAATGTCGTGGTATTTCTCTTTATGTCAAGCCCGGCATTGCGAAAAACCGTAACCCCGTCAAAAGATTTTGACAGATTTTTAGCGGTCAGCACATCGTTTGCTCCGCCCTCTTTCGCCCTGAAAGAGAATTTGATCGCTTCCGGCAGATCCTCCGGTTTTTCAAGCGTTTCCTTGAGTCTGTCCGCCTGTTTCTGCTTGGATGCCGCCGTGATGAAGTTATGTTCCTGTCCCCAGCGTTTCTGCTGTTCGACAATGCCTTCAATGCGGTTTATTTCTTTTACGGTTCTGTCGTATACCCTCTGCTGAGCCTCTCTCGCCTCAGCCTTTAAATCAAGATATCGTGTATAATTACCCTTGTATTCATGTAACGTCTTGTTTTCCATTTCAAAAGTCGTATTTGTTACTTTATCAAGGAAATAACGGTCGTGCGATATTACGATATATGCGCCCTTATATTCCGTAAGGAACTTTTCGAGCCATTCGCAGGCAGTGATATCAAGGTGGTTGGTAGGTTCGTCAAGAAGAAGTATGTTACTTCCCGAAAGAAGCAGCTTCGCAAGCTGTGCCTTGCTCTTCTGTCCGCCGCTCATAACGCTTATCGGCTTGTTGAAATCGTCTTCGGAAAATCCCAGACCGACAAGCGCCGACGAAGCCATCGACTTATAGGTAAGTCCGCCGTCACGCTCAAATCTTTCCTGTAACTGCATCTGCCTTGACAGCGTCTGCTCGCTGTGGTCGCCCGTATCTATTGCAACCGCTATATCGGCAAGCTCGTTTTCAGCGTCAATAAGCGGACGGAATATCTCCAGCACCTCGTCATACAGTGTGATGCTGTCATTGCGGATAACATACTGCTCCATACAGCCGAGTTTTATTCCCGCCGCCTTGCTTATACCGCCGGTTTCTGCCTCCTGCCTGCCGTTTATGACGTGCATCAGCGTAGTCTTACCACAGCCGTTCACGCCGACAAGTCCTGCTCTGCCGTTTTCTTCAAGCCGAAAATTTACATTGTGGAACAACGTTTCTCCGCCGAAAGACACCGAAATATCATTACCGGATAATACTATCATACCGCATTGTCCTTTCCGAAAAATAACGGTCAGAGTATTTCCTGCTCTGACCGCATATCTTTATGCTTTGTTTTATACTGTGCTTACTTCTTTAAATTTTCAGGCTTGTACTTGTTGAGTGCGTCATTGTTGAGATCAAGTGCATAGTCCTTGGCTGTCTCGTTGAGCATAGCCTTGTAGTCGTCGTCCTTCATAACGTGAAGCACGTTGCTGTGATTCTCCGTGAGCCAGTCCTCACGTTCCTTGATATCGCAACGTACAACCGCATAGTAAACGGTATCGTCCTCGTAAACGCCGCCCTTGCCTGTTTCAAGCTCAAATGCCCACTTTATGAACTCCTTGCTGGGCGAAGTGTCCGTCTTGCCAAGCAGGAATTCGTGGTCGTGTTCTTCCTCTTTACTGCCTGATGTTCCGCTGCTCGTTGTATCGTCCGATGCAGTTTCGCTTGTTGAAGAAGTCACAGATGATGCCGCAGAAGATACGGTTGAAGATGCACCTGAATTGCTCTCAGCTTTAGCCTCTGCCTTTTCCTTTGCCACAAGCTCCTGATAATCGTGATATACCTTATCGTAATCCTCGCCTGCGAGAATTCTGTCAACATAGCCCTGAGCCTGTTCCTTCTTGGCTTTCTTGCCCTCGTCGGTCGTTATCTTGTCGCCGTTGCCCTCTGTAAGAGAAACCTGTATTATCTGGAATCTGCCGTAGTTGTCATAGAAGTAAGTAGCTATATCCTTTTCATCTGTAGCGGATATGCCGTTCTCTTCATAATAAGCGTCAAATACCTTGTTGCTCATTTTGTTTACAAGCTGAACTGCCTCATACGACTTTCTGCTGATACCTGCTTTCTCATAGTTTTTACCATAAGTAGTGCCTGTGCTGTAGCCGTAATAAGAGATCTCAGTGTCCCACATCTTCTTTGCGGAGCTTGTTACCTCGTTCTTCTCTTCATCTGTAAGAGTAAGCTTCAGCTCATCAAATTTCTTCTGTATAGCAACATACTGCTTTACCTGCTCTAATGTACGATCCTGAACATACTGTGAGAATTTCTTGTCCTGTACATTGTAGTTATAGTAGCTGAAATTCTCTATCTTTGATGCGCTTGTTCCCATAGCCTTAAGCTGGTCGTCAACCTCCTGCTGTGCCTCGCTTATAGCCGTCTGCTCATACAGCAGATATATACCTGCGTTTATCGTCTGGTCGTCGATCGAACCTATAGTTGATACATCTGCACAGCCTGCAGCACTGAGCGTAATTGCCACGGCGCATATTGCCGCTATCAGCTTTTTTAAATGTTTCATTGCTTTTCTCCTTACTGTTTATAAGGGGCTGTGCCCCGATTATTCTGTAGAATCCGCCGTCATTCTGCGTTATCTTAATGTAACGCCGATAGCCTCGAGCGCCTTGAGCACCTTTGCAACAACTGCGTCAGCCTCATCGTCTGTCAGCGTAGCGTCTTTCTTTCTGAGTATCAGCTTGTAAGAAAGGCTCTTCATACCTGCCGGTACCTGTTCGCCCTTGTACATATCGAACAGACGTACAGCCTCAAGATGCTTTGCGGTCTTTTCTATCACAGCAACTATATCTCCGCTCGGCACGTCCTCGTTGCATACAAGGCTAAGATCCCTGTATGTTGATGGGAACTTGGGCAGTGCGGTGTACTTTACATCGCCGTCCGCATTATTGAACATTACTTCCATACTCAGTGTAGCACAGTAAACTTCTGTATTTACGCCGAAGTTTGCCGCAGCCTCAGGATGAAGCTGCCCTACATAACCGATAAGCTCGCCGTTTACCGTAACCTTTGCACATCTGCCGGGATGGAATGTCGGATTGTTCTTTTCAGCCGTGTATACGACATTCTTTACACCGAGCTTTGCCATAACCTCCTCGGCAACGCCCTTTGCGGTAAAGAAGTCCTCGCCGCTTCCGTAAAGCGCATAGCACAGAACATCTCTTTCAACAGGGAGCTGATTCTCGCCTGTGGGGAAATATTCTCTTGCTATCTCGAAGAATCTGCCTGCAAGGTTTCTGTTGCTCCAGTTTCTTCTTACAACCTCCATCATTGATGTAAGCGCAGAAGTACGCATTACGCTTGTATCCTCGCCGAGCGGACGTCTTAACACAACGCTCTTTCTTGACTTCTCGTCCATACGGAGCATCTCGTAGTCCTTAGGCGAAATAAAGCTGTATGTCATTACCTCGTAGAATCCGAGAGCCAGCGCAAGTGAAATTACCTTGTCCTCAAATATCTGCTCAGGCGTTCTCTTACCCTGTGATGACAGCTTGGGTATAGTCGAGGGGATCCTGTTGTAGCCGTATATACGGGCAACCTCCTCTGCAACATCGCATGAACGGTGCATATCTATACGGGTAGGCGGAACGATTATCTCGCCGTTTTCATAACCGAAGCCGAGCTTCTTTAAAATCTCAATCTGCTCGCTCTCGCTTATATCCGAGCCTAAATGATCGTTCACCCACTTATAGTCGTGCTTTAATCTTTCGGGAACATACTCGCTGTGGTTCTCGTCAATGATAGTATTCACTACCTCGCCGCAACCGAGTATCTCTATAAGCTGTAACGCTCTCTTGAGCGCCTTTTCTGCATTTACGGGGTTAAGACCCTTTTCAAAGCGTGAGCTTGCCTCGGTACGCTCGCCTATCTTTCTTGCTGTACGTCTTACTGATACGCCGTCAAAGCAGGCAGCCTCAAATACGACAGTAGTCGTATCCTCCATGATACCGCTATGCTCGCCGCCCATAACGCCGGCTATGGCGATAGGCTTCTTTCCGTCTGCGATTATCAGCATTTCGGGAGTCAGCTTTACAGGCTCTGCCATTTCATCGAGGAGCTTTAATGTTTCTCCCTCTTTTGCGTTTCTGATAACTATCCTGTTATCCTCAACATATCTCAGATCGAATGCGTGCATCGGGTGACCGTATTCAAGCATTACGAAGTTCGTTATATCAACAAGGTTGTTGATAGGTCTTACACCGCTCGCTCTCAGCCTTCTTGCCATCCACTTGGGCGAAGGTCCTATCTTTACGTTCTTTACAAGCGCCGCCATATAACGTGAGCAGAGCTTTGTATTCTCAACGCTTACGCTGATTTCTTTTGTGATATCACCGTCAACGCCCTTGAATGAAGGCTCGGTGTAGTTCATAGGAATATCAAACGTTGCGCTTGCCTCCTGTGCAAGTCCGAGTACGGAAAGGCAGTCGGGGCGGTTGTTCGTAATCTCAAACTCTACTATAGTATCATCTATCTGTAAAGCCTCGCAGATATCCATACCCATCTTAAAAGATTCAACATCGGGATCGTTGTTCAGTATAAGTATTCCGTCGTCTGCGACAGGGTAATCAAAGTCGTCCTTTGTAAGACCAAGCTCCGCATAAGAGCACATCATACCGTTGCTTGCAACGCCTCTCAGCTTGCCCTTTGTTATCTTTGTTCCGTCTGCGATCGTACTGTTGTGCATACAAGCGGGAACGATCGCTCCCTCAAACAGATTCTGCGCCGCAGTAACTATCTGTACAGGCTCTTCTCTGCCTGCGTCAAGCTGGCATATCCACAGCTTTTCGCTGTCGGGGTGACGCTCAAGCTTCAGCACCTTTGCAACTACTACATTGTTTATAGGATCGGACATTTTATGATAGGTTTCAACCTTTGAACCGCTCATCGTCATATCCGCTACGAATTCCTTTATTGGCATATCGGCTTTAACATAGTCGTTAAGCCATCTCATTGATAAATCCACGTTAATATCTCCTTTTACGATTCCTATCGGTATTTCTGAATTCTCTTATCTGAACTGTGCGAGGAAACGCTGATCGTTCTCGTACAGCAGACGCATATCGTCTATGTTGTATCTCATCATAGCAATACGCTCAAGTCCTATACCGAAAGCAAAACCGCTGTATTCTTCGGGATCTATGCCGCAGTTGATAAGTACCTGAGGATGAACTATACCCGATCCGAGCATTTCTATCCAGCCCTCGCCCTTGCAGAGCGGACAGCCCTTGCCTCCGCACTTGAAGCACTGTAAGTCAACCTCGGCTGACGGTTCTGTATACGGGAAGTGGTGAGGACGGAAGCGGAGCTTTACATCGTCGCCGTAAAGACGCTTAGCAAACGTTTCAAGCGTACCCTTAAGATCGCCGAACGTGATATTCTTGTCTATTACAAGACCTTCGCACTGGTGGAAAATAGGCGAGTGCGTGCCGTCAACAGCGTCGGGACGATAAACACGTCCGGGGCTTATGATAGCTATAGGAGGCTTGTTCTTGAGCATTGTTCTTATCTGCACGGAAGATGTCTGTGTACGCAGAAGGATCTCATCAGTAATATAGAATGTATCCTGCTCATCTCTTGCAGGGTGACCGTCCTCTGTTAAAAGCATATCGAAAACGTACTTCGTTTCCTCGACCTCAGGACCGTCAACAACTGTATAGCCCATTCCTCTGAATATTTCCTTAAGCTCGTCAAGAACTATATTCAGCGGATGACGTACTCCCATCGCCTGCTGCTTTCCGGGCATGGTAACGTCCAGCGTTTCCTTCTTTAATTTCTGCTCCATAAGCGCAGATTTAAGCTGTGCCTGCTTCTGTGCAATAAAGCCCTCAAGCGACTGTCTTACATCGTTTGCAAGCTGACCCATAACAGGCCTTTCTTCTGCCGACAGCTTACCCATGCTCTTGAGTATCGCTGTAAGCTCGCCCTTCTTGCCGAGGTACTTTACTCTCAGGTCGTCGAGCTGTTTGACATCAACACAGTCGCCGATAGTCTTCAGCGCCTGCTCTCTTATATTCTGTAACTGTTCTTTCATACCTTTATTCTTTCCTTAGTTTTAATATCCTTGATTTAAAGTCTGCCCTCAGGCAAAGACGATGGAACCGAATAGTTCCACTGATAACACGACCTTTCACGCATTTTCGGCGTCGGTTAATAAATTATGGTTATATAGATATGCCTTTTTATGGAAATTTAAATCAAAGCCTATACCTACACGATAGACATTATAACAGAAATCCGATACTTTTGCAAGTGTAATAAAGCAGTTTTATGGAAATTTCGCAGGATTTTCACTTGTGTTGCCGCCCCGATATATACAAAAGCACCCGCCATAACGGCGGGTGCCTCATCTCGTATTAAGTTACCGCTCAGGTTCACTTCACCCTCATGTGCTTTCAGGTACAGATGACGATGTATCGTCATTATCATATGCCCTAACTTCATTGAACAGCGTCATATCGTCAAAAGCATATCTCTCGGGATATGCACCAAGGATATAACTGTCGACATAGTAGTCGCCGGTAGTGACAACGGTTGTCTTTGTAAATGCCGCCGAACTGTCTGTCGCCCTGCTGAGATCCCCGATCTCTTCATATCCTGTCCAATATGTCATTATAACTCTGCACTGATCGTCGACCAATGCATAATAATATCCGTAATCGTCATCGTTAGAAAACGTATTGAATGAATCCAGAAGCTTGTGGTCGGCTGAAGTTTCATTCATAAGCGCATAGGTCTGCATTACTACATAGCCCTGAGCAGTATTTGCCGCCACGTCTTCACTCGGCGCCTGAAGATTTGAAAGCCTTATTTCGGTAAAACCTTTTCCTTGCTCTGCCTTTGCCGCAATATAAAGATAGTCGCCTTTGCCGATCGTTGCTGTGCCTGCGCCATATTCATACGTAAAATATCCGCTGTCTTTATCCGGCGCATCCGCTCTGTACTGTATAAGTATTCTCTGCGAGCCGAAATAGAAGCTCTTTGCTTTTGCCTGAGCCTCCTGCGGTTTACCGGCATTGAGCGATGCAGGCAGTATTATAGCTGTAAGTATTCCGATTATTCCGATAACTACAATAAGCTCCACCAGTGTGAAACCTTTTTTATTCTTAAGTTGTATCAGCTTGCGCATCAGTCTGACCTCCCCATAAAGCTGTTGACTATATTTCATGCTAATTTTACCATATTTTTTATGCAATGTCAACTGAATTTTTAACACTTTTCCTGTTATATTCGGCTTTTTGTTATAATCGCCATTAAAAACAAAATCCCCCGCAGAAACCTGCGGGGGATAAATTGCTTATTTACACTTATTGCTTAAAGCCGAAATTACTTTCTCTTCTTAGCAACGATAACAGCGCCTGTAGCGAGAACTGCAACGCCTGCTACTACTGCAACGCTCTCAACACCTGTGTTTGTGCTGGGCTTTGTAGAGTCGCCTGTTGTAGGAGCATCTGTAGCGGGAGCGTCTGTTGCAGGTGCATCTGTAGCGGGAGCATCTGTAGCAGGAGCATCTGTAGCGGGAGCTGAGCCACCGTCAACTACATTGCCAAGACCGTCGAATGCAATAAGTACATTGCCGTCAGCGTCGAGAACTTCGCACTTTACAACTTCAATTGTAGCGATAGACTGACCCCATTCCTGGAGTGCGATCTGCATGCAGCCGATTGTCTTAGCGTCGCCCTTAGCGATGGGGTTGTCAAAGCCGTTAGCTGTCAGCTGATATGTGTAATCGCCGATCTTCTCGTAGCTCAGATCCTTATCGTTTGAAGCATCGTCATCCTTGTTGGGGTCTGTAGCGAGCTCAAGAGCCTCATCTGTAACTCCCCAGTACTGCTTGCTGGGCCAGTTGTATGTATCCCAAGCGTCTGTACCACTCTTGATGTCGCCGCCGTTGATTGAAAGAACAACGCCGCCGCCTGTAGCACCGTCCCAGAAGTCACGGTTGCCGTCAGCACCGTCAGCATCCTTTTCGGGAATTGTAACTGTGAATCTTGCGCCTGTTACCTTTGAGTAGTCGATATCGTACTTTGTAGCGGGCTTGTTCTCAGCTTCGTTACCTTCGTTGAAAACCTGAACGAGCCATGAATCGTTACCTGATGAAAGGCCTGCAGACTTGCCGTCTGCTTCTGTTACCTTCTTAAGGCTTGCTGCGCTTGCTGCTACAGCTAATGTGCTGAGTGCGAGCGAAGAAGCTACGATACCTGTCATGATCTTTCTTAACTTCATTGGAAAAATCCTCCTATATAAAACTTTTTTTCGTTTTGTTACATACTTATGTAACTTTACACACCTATTTTAACATTTCGCTTTTTTAATGTCAATGTGCATTATGCCTAAAATGTATGTGAAATTTTATTGAAACTAACGGCATTACACGGCATAACGAACTTAATTTAAGTAAATTTGAGATTAACAGTGAATTATGTTGTGCTTTTGTGGTAAAAAGGGTGGGTGGAAGGGTGATGTAATATACCGCTTATATAACGGAATTGTTGGGGATTATTCGACAAAAATGAAAAATGCTTAAAATTTTACTTAAAAGGATTGAGAAAAGCCGTGAAATATGTTATATTAATTGTATATGGGAACTGACCATATCCCCTAAAAACTAAAAGGACGGAAAAACTATGTCTATCGTATTTGACGAAAACAAGCGTGTATTCAAGCTCGACACGGAAAAATCGAGCTACGCATTCCATATCACCGACAGCAGAAACCTGCTCCACCTGTACTACGGCGGTTATATTCCGGAAACGGATATAACTCATATGCTCCGCATACCGAATGACGAGCCGTTTGTGCCTGCGGTACACGACGCTATGGGTCCTCACAGCTTTGACTGTGCGCCTATCGAATTTCCGACATCGGGCGTTGCGGATTTCAGAGAGCCGGCAATGCAGGTAATGGATATTAACGGTATGTCCGCCTGCGAGTGCTACTACAAGGATTACAGAATTTCAAACGGTAAGCCGAAATTAAAGGGGCTTCCCGCTACATATGCCGCAGATGACGAAGCGCAGACGCTTGAGGTGTTCTGCTACGACCCGCACAGCGGTCTTGATATTACGCTTATGTACAGCGTATTCCCGAAATTTGACGTTATCACAAGAAGCGTAAAGGTCGAAAACAACGGTCTTGCCGCTATCGACCTGCGCCGCATCATATCAATGAGCCTTGATCTCGACAGAATGGACTACGATATGATAACACTGCACGGAACATGGGCAAGAGAACGTCATGTACAGCGTTTCCCCGTGCGCTTCGGCAAGCAGTCGATCGATTCCAACAGAGGCTCTACAAGCCACGCTCACAACAACTTCTTTGCACTGTGCGACCACACCGCAACAGAGGACTTCGGTGAAGCATACGGCTTTGCTCTGGTGTATTCGGGTTCGTTCCTCGGAATGGTAGAGGTAGGTCAGTATGAAAAGACAAGGGCGCTGCTCGGTATAAATCCGTATGACTTCTCGTGGCACTTAGAACCCGGCGAGGATTTTCAGGCACCGGAGGTCATCATGACCTATTCCGGCGAGGGCTTAGGTCAGATGTCGAGAAACTTCCACGATGTTATGAGAAACAACCTTATAAGAGGCAAGTGGAAGGATATGCGCCGTCCTATACTTATTAATAACTGGGAAGCGACCTATTTCAACTTTGACACGGACAAACTCCTTGATATAGCAAGAGAAGCAAAGAAAGCCGGAATTGAAATGCTTGTTATGGACGACGGCTGGTTCGGTCACAGAAACGACGATAAATCTTCGCTCGGTGACTGGTTTGTAAATGAAGATAAGATAAAGGGCGGCCTTAAGCACCTTGTAGACGAGGTAAACAAGATAGGTCTTAAGTTCGGTATATGGTTCGAGCCTGAGATGATAAGCCCTGACAGCAAGCTGTATGCGGAGCATCAGGACTGGTGCATACACATTCCCGGCAGACACCGCACAACTGTAAGAAGTCAGCTTGTACTTGATTTTTCAAGAAAAGAAGTGCGCGACTATATCTATGAGCAGATGAAGGCTATCCTTTCAAGCGCAAACATAGAATATGTAAAGTGGGATATGAACCGACAGCTGAGCGAAGTCGGCAACGAGGTATTTCCTCCCGAAAGACAGCGTGAGATATGGCACAGATACGTTCTCGGCGTATATGAAATGCAGGAAAGACTGCTGACAGACTTCCCTGACCTGCTCCTTGAAAACTGCGCAGGCGGCGGCTCACGTTTTGACGCAGGTATGCTCTACTACTCGCCTCAGATATGGACAAGCGATGACACCGACGCTATAGAAAGGCTCAAGATACAGTACGGCACTTCTATGTGCTACCCCTGTTCCTGCTTCGGCGCTCACGTTTCGGACAGCCCGAACCACTGTGTAGGCAGAATCACTCCTTTTGAAACGAGAGGACACGTTGCGATGTCGGGTACGTTCGGCTACGAGCTTGACGTTACGAAAATATCGGACGATGACAAGTATGCTATAAAGGAACAGATTGCAGAATTCAACAAGTACAATCCCCTTGTAAGAACGGGCGATTATTACAGAATAGGCGATCCTTTCGCAAACGACCGCTTTGATGCATGGCAGTTTGTCGCAAAGGACAAGAGCGAAACGCTCCTCGAATATGTACAGGTTCTCAAAGAGCCGAGCGTATTCCTGCACAGAGTAAAGCTGAAAGGGCTTGAAAAGGGCTGTTACTACAAGCACGAGCAGACGGGAAGGGTTTATTCGGCAGAGCTTCTGATGAACAGCGGATTTGACATTCCGTCGCTGTGGGGGGATTTCAGATCGTTTATTGCACACTTTGTTAAGGTGAAGTAAAATTGTTATCGGTATGGGGCGACCCATACCGATATTTAAGGTGAAATATTATGAAAAAACTCGGTGTTGCACGGCTTATTGCCTGCATTGCGGCAATAATTATGGAACTTTTGCCGTTTGGCGCAGTTCTCAGATACGGATTGGTTGCCGATAACGGCGTTATCGCTTTCAGGTTTGAAAGCTATTCGTATTTTGATGTTACCCCTATGGGATATGCGATGTTCAACTATATGATATGCGCAGTGCTGACTACAATAACGGCTATGCTTTCGTTGCTGTGGATATTCTTCGGAAAGAAACGGCAAACGCCGATCACCGTTCTGTCGGCAATAGCTCTTGCGATGTCGCTTATTCCGTATCTGATACAGACGTTCAATATTTTTACCGTCATTATCTCCGCTCTTATAGCGGCGGTGCTTGTGCTGTCGGTAATAATTCAGATAAAGCATGAATAGGAAAGGAAATGTACTATGCCGCGTTCATCAAATCAGAAACCGAAACTGTTGTATCTGGAAAAAATGTTCCGTGAAGAGTCAGACGAACAGCACCCGCTTACCGTAAAGGATATTATATCCGGGCTTGACAAGGTAGGCATAAAGGCGGAGCGCAAGGCTATCTATGACGATATAGAGCTTCTGCGTGAAGTAATGGATATGGATATCTGCTCGGACAAGGTAGGAAGCTATTATCTCGGAACAGACAGGTTCCAGTTTGAAGAGCTTCAGCTGCTTGCCGATGCGGCGGCTTGCTCAAAGTTTATCACCGAGGACAAGTCAAGGGAACTGGTTGAGAAAATATCGCATCTCACCAGCAACTTCAAGGCTCGCGAACTGCAAAGGAGCGTAATCGTAGCAAACCGTGTAAAGACGGAAAACCGCAAGATATACTATAATATCAACAAAATACACGAGGCGATAAAGCAGCAGAAGAAAATCACCTTCCACTACTTCAGATATGATATCAAAAAGAAAAAAGTCTACAAGACATCACGCGGACGGTATGTAATGTCGCCGTACTCGCTTGCGTGGGAAGATGAAAACTACTACTGCATAGGCTACTACGAAAAGTATAACGCTATATCGAACTTCCGTGTTGACCGTATGGAAGACGTTGAAGTTTCCGATGAGCCTGCCGTTCCCGCAAAGGACTTCAACCTTGCGGAATATACCCGCAGGATATTCGGTATGTTCGCAGGAAGCGAAACCATAAGGGCAAAGCTGAGCTTTGACAACTCGCTTACAAGCGTTGTCATGGATAAGTTCGGCTCGGACATAACAATGCACAAGCTCGATGAAAATCATTTTTACATATCAAAGGATATAAACGTCAGCCCGACATTTTTCGGCTGGTTGTTCCAGCTCGGAGCAAATGCCGAAATTCTTGAACCGCTGACTTTGAGAAAAGAATTTACCGACTATCTCGACAAGGTAAGAAACCTGTACTGAACCGACGCTAAGAAAGATGTATCTGTATGGCAAAGTTGAAATCCGTATTTACAAAAATACCAAAGTGGCTGTATTACACAGTACCGGCGTTCGCCGTGTCGCTTACGCTTACTCTGCTTGCAAAAAATACGACCGGGTTTGCCGAATGGTACAGTACAAATATATATCCGTTTTTTGTCGGCACTGTCGGGCGGATCACTTCTGTACTGCCTTTCTCGCTGTGTGAGATACTGCTGTACACGGTGATTATCCTTGCCGCTGTCGGTGTAACCTTTACCGTTGTCAGATTCATCAAAGGCAAAGGCAAACGGAAACGGCTCATGACGAAGGTACTCGCCGTTGTGCTGAACTTTGCGGTAAGCGTGTTCTTTGTATTTACGCTTTTCTGTGGGATAAACTACAACAGAACGCCGTTTTCTTCGGTCAGCGGATTTACCGTTGAAGCCTACACGGCGCAGGAGCTTGCCGACCTTTGCGTGTACATTCTTAAAAACGCAAACGATGCTGCCGGTAAAATAGAAACGGACGAAACGCTGACGGTAGAGCTTGACGGCAAAATAAGCCTTGACGAAGAATGCAAAAAGGCAATGAATCTGCTCGGTGAAAGGTATGACAGCCTGTCGGGGTTTTATCCGGACGCAAAGCCGGTAATTGCGTCAGAGGGTATGTCTTATATGAGAATACTCGGTATGTATGCGCCGTTTACGATAGAAGCAAATTACAACGCAAATGCTCCGGACTTTGCAAAGCCGTTCACGGTGTGTCACGAACTGTCGCACCTGAAGGGCTTTATGCGTGAGGACGAGGCAAATTTTATCGCTTATCTTGCCTGCACAGGCTCGGATAACGTGTATCTGCAATATGCGGGCTGGGTATACGCTCTTATCTATGCCGCAAATGCACTTTATTCGGCGGCAGGCTCGGATATATACAATGAGCTTATGAGCTATGCGGACAGCAAGATACTCGCAGAACTTAAAGCAAACAGCGAATATTGGAAGAAATACGAAACGCCGGTCGCAACTGTCGCCACAACAGTGAACGATACCTATCTCAAATCGCAGGGGCAGACGGACGGAAAGAAGTCATACGGCAGATTCGTGGATCTGATGATAAGCTACAGAAAAATGCAGACAAGTGAATAAAACGCTGTACAGCGTTATAAATATAATTATCATTTATTCCCGACCGTTACTCAATGCTACATCAGGCACAAACATTTCAGAAGGTCGGAATATGGAGTATTAACTTATGGCAAATAAGAAACTGTACAAGAAAGAAAGATTTTCAGGCTGCCTGGTCGGCGCCGCCGCGGGAGATGCGCTCGGCTCGCCCGTAAAGACGATAACCAGAAGCCAGATAAAGGATATCTACGGCAAGAAAGGCATACTCAAGCTGAAGCCGGAAAAGCACCAGAAATATGCCCGCATATCAGACGAAACGCAGACTATGCTTTTCACTGCTCATGGTCTTTTGTGGGCAGATGCGGCAGGGCTGAAAACAAATGAAGCCGACCCGGCGGATTATGTTTTCCTGGCGCTTCAGCAGTGGCTGTACACACAGACAGGCGGTACATCATCGGTAGAGCTGCAATGGATACTTGACGACAACGAAACAGGCTTTCCGTGCGACCTTCTGGGCGTTCCGGCTCTCGCAAAAAAGCGTAATCCGACAAAACAACTGGTACAAACCATTGCCGATATAAAGTCGGAACACACATACGGCAGAATAAGACGACCCATAAACGCAAACAAGCTGTTCGACTGCCTGCCGAGAGCCGTACCGACCGGACTTTATTTTTACAGTGACCCCGTGCGTGCATTCGCAACAGGCTGTGACCTTGCCGCCATTACCCATTCGCACCCGACAGCATATCTTGCAACAGGCTGTCTTGCCTCGATTATAGCTTTTATCTGCAAGGGAAATTCGATCGAACAGTCCGTTCTTGATACAATGAAAATACTTAAAGAATACGACAATTTTGAAGACTGCTTTGCGGCACTTGACAAGGCGCTCGCTCTGCTGGACGAAACGACTTCGCCGCTTACCGACGTTGCCGAGCTCGGAAACGGCAGTACAGCCGACTCCGCCCTCGCTATCGGCGTATACTGCGCCTGCGTGCATTACGACTATCTCAGCGCAGTACAGCTTGCCGCAAACCAGGACGGCATCAGTGATATATGCGCATTTATTGCGGGCGCTCTGAAAGGCGCACTTCTCGGATATTCCGAAATCCCCTCCGGATTTGTAAAGAAACTGCAGTTTGCAGATATGGTAAAGACCTATGCCGCAAAGCTGACAAAAGCCGCTCCGAAAGGTTTTATGAAAAGATAAGGAAGCGATTATAAAAGAATGGTCACGGATATGACTAGCGGCAGAACCTTTTCCGTTCTGCTGAAATTTTCCCTGCCGATGCTACTAAGCGTTGCGTTTCAACAGCTTTATAACATTGTTGACAGCGTTATTGCAGGCAACTTTGTAAGCGATATGGCACTGGGTGCAATAGGCGCAAGTTACCCCGTCACAATGATATTCATGGCAGTGGCAACAGGCGGAAGCGTCGGTGCGTCGGTCGTTGTTGCACGGCTTTTCGGTTCAAAGGACTATACATATATGAAAACGGCGATAAACACGGCGCTGGTTTCGTTTGCGGCAATCGCCGGAGCGCTTACTGTGATAGGCTGCGCCTTATGCTCACCGATGCTGACATTGCTCGGCACGCCGGATGATATATTTGCAGACAGTGATGTTTATCTGAGAGTATACGTTCTGGGGCTTGTGTTCCTGTTTATCTACAATGCCTGCAACGGTATATTCACCGCCCTCGGCGACTCGAAAACGCCGTTGTTCTTCCTGATAGCGTCGTCGCTCGGAAATATCGGGCTTGACCTGCTGTTTGTAATAGTATTTCAGATGGGCGTCGCAGGCGTTGCATGGGCTACATTCGCCGCTCAAGGTGCGGCAGGCGTTGCGGCGTTCTTCGTACTTTTAAAACGTGTCGGAAAGATACAGTCGGATACTCCCGAAAAGCCTAAAATATTCTCTTGTGACGCACTCAAGCAGATAAGCCGTATTTCCGTTCCGTCAATATTGCAGAGCAGTTTTGTATCGGTAGGAAATCTGTTCGTACAGAGCCTTGTAAACAGCTTCGGTTCATCGGTAATAGGCGGTTATGCGTCCGCTATCAAGCTGAATACTTTCGCAATAACCTGTTTCTCAACCCTTTCAAACAGCGTGTCGAACTTCTGCGCTCAGAACATAGGCGCAAACAAGACCGAACGTGTAAAAACGGGTGTGAAATCGGGCATGCTGATGTGTCTTGTTATAGCGATACCTTTTATAGTGTGCTTCCTGCTTTTCGGCGGAACGCTTGTAAACCTGTTTGCAACACAGGCTAACGCTGAGATAATCGCAACCGGCAGTAAGTTTCTGACTATAGTTTCCCCGTTCTATTTCTTTGTCTGCATAAAGATAGTAATTGACGGCGGTGTAAGAGGTTGCGGCGTTATGACGCCGTTTATGATAAGCACCTGTCTTGATCTTGCGCTTCGTGTTATATTTGCTTATATCCTTTCGCCGTTCTTCGGCTCAGACGGAATATGGCTGTCGTGGCCTGTAGGCTGGGCGCTTGCGCTGGTTGTAGATCTGTTCTTCTACAATTGCTACATAAGAAAAGGCAAAGCCTTTACGGCAGATGGCACACTTTAATTTTACATTAATTTATATCAAGGTCCGTTGTCTGAAAAGACGGCGGACTTTTTTATTAGTGAATAATGAATAATGAATGATGAATAATTGTGGTGACCGCCGTTGGCGGTGAATTTGAAAAAGAGACAGTACTTGATGTAACGTGTGTTCTTTCTGACTGACATTGAGTTTTTGTAGAGTTAAGGTTAAGTGCAACGTGTGAAAAAGAAGTATCACAATTTGCTCCCTTCTGTAAAGTGAGCCAAGAATTAGTGCAAGCGAGCAGAGAGTGTGCCTAGCAAATGGCGGTGCGATATTGTAATTCGATGAAAGTTCAGGCGAAGCACTATCACATTTTGCTCCCTTGTATAAAGGTGAGCATCTGTTGCAGCGCGAAGCACTGCCAACTATTGAGGAATTGTCAGCGGAGGTGATGGCAAAAGCAAAAAGGTTGGCGGCAGGCAATCCCTCAGTCTTGACGGCAGATAACATATGCGTAATATAGACGATGTGAAAATCGCCGAATGTGATTGTATTTGAAATAAGCAAGCCTTGCCGCAAGCCAGCTCCCTTTACACAAGGGAGCCAAGAATTAGTGCTTGGCCGAGCGTATTTTCCTTTTTGAATGATATTGGGTTTCGAAGAGAATTTGGGTTATGCGTAACATAACAATTTGTATATAACATTCCGCATTCTATAAATCGTAAAACTCATTCAATATTTGCCTTGCGCTGTAACCACGTTCCGACAATTTAAGTGCCGAATATACGCTCATTCCGCTGTTACAGCCGTCACCTCTTGTCGTAAAGCTGTACAGTCTTTGAGTATAGCTTATATCAAACGACGGAGAACGGATATCAAACAGACTGCGGAATTCTTCACACGACATTCTTATACCGCATACGCTAAGTCCCAGCACGTTCCCGTCGCTGTCACGGTTTATATTACTTATCCACTTTGATTCATCGGGCGGAATAACAAGAGATGGATACGCAGTCAGCATTATTTCCGCTATTCCGTCCGCTGTCAGCTGACAACTTCCGATATAATAATCCGCAGTCTTATCCTTTTCGCAGTACAGCTTTTTCACATACGGGTTTTTGCAGTCGCCGGGCGATATCATAGTTCCCGATGAAATACGGCAAACGGGCAGGAAAACGGCTTTACCGTCTACGGTAAAGTTCTGCGATATTGCATATTCTGCTGACTTTTCCGCATATTTTCTGTAGGTTGAAAGCTCTGCGCCGAAATGCGAAAGCCCCTCCTTTTCATCCATATAATCAAGCCGTGGATACCCGCTGTCAGGCGCTTTGCCCGTTTTCAGCAGATATCTTGCCGAACAGTCAAGCGCCATTGCTACCGCATTTATCCCCTCGGTTTCCTCGTCACCGGGCGTACTGTCAAGCGTTTTCAGCTCACTCAGCACACAACCGGTAAGAAATTCCTTATACGCATATTCCGTGTTGCAATATATTACCGTCTGCGGTCTTGTCTGCTCCGTCCTTGCCGAAAAACACAGTAGTATGATTACAGGTGTGACTGCTGCCAGCACAAGCCCGGCTATAAGCAGATACAAATATTTCTTTTTCATTGCGCCGGCTTTTCCTTTCTTGACTTATCAGAAAAAATAGAGTATAATAATAGGGAATAGACGCTTCGGTAAACCGGTTCGTCCGTAATTCATTATATTCACCGTTTTTACGGTATAGAATATGCGAGACTATTATAAACGTATAAAGAAAGGAATAAATATATGAACGAGCGATTTCAGAAGCTTTGCCGTGACTACAAGATACAGACGGCGATAGATCCGAGATTATATGACAAGTACAACGTAAAGAGGGGACTTCGCAATAACGACGGAAGCGGTGTTGTTGTCGGTCTTACAAACATATGCTGTGTACACGGCTACGTTATCGACGAGGGCGAAAAGCGCCCTGCTCCCGGTCAGCTGATATACAGGGGCTATGATATATGCGACCTTGTGAGCGGTGTTGAAAAAGACGGACGATACGGCTTTGAGGAAACAGCCTACCTCCTTCTTTTCGGAAACCTGCCCGACAAGGAACACCTTGAGGACTTCAAGAAGATAGTAACACACTACCGCACTCTGCCCCCCTACTTTGCAGAGGACGTACTTATGCGTTGCCCGTCATCAAACATAATGAACAAGATGGCTCAGTCGGTACTCGCACTTTACACATATGATAAAGAGCCTGAGAACAAGAGCATGGAAAGCGAGATGCTCAAGGCTATCTCGGTTATTGCAAGACTTCCTGCAATAATGGTAGGCGCATATCAGGTAATGCGTCGCTATCTGTATAACTCCAGTATGGTAATGCATCCGATAAACCTTGACGAGAGCCTTGCGGAAAGCATTCTGTCCACACTGCGTGACAACCGTGAATATACAAAGGAAGAAGCAAAGCTTCTCGACCTGTGTCTTATGCTCCATGCAGAGCACGGCGGCGGTAACAACTCGACATTTACCTGCCGTTGCGTAACCTCAACAGGTACAGACGCTTATGCGGCTTACGCTTCCGCTATCTCAGCGCTTAAGGGTCCCCGTCACGGCGGTGCAAATATTAAAGTTATGGAAATGCTTAACTGCATTGAAAACGGCGTAAAGAACTGGGAAAACGAAGGTGAGGTTGCAGACTTCCTCACAAAGATATTAAACAAGGAAGAAAACGACCACAGCGGTCTTATCTACGGTATGGGTCACGCCGTATACACCCTGTCAGACCCAAGAGCCGTACAGCTCAAGAAAGCCGCTCTCAAGCTTGCAAAGGGCACAGAGGTGGAAGCCGAGTTCAGACTGCTCGACACTATCGAGCGCCTTACTCCCCAGTTGTTTGCAAAGAACAAGGGCGATGTAAAGACAATGTGTGCAAATGTTGATATGTACTCAGGCCTTGTTTACAAGCTCCTCGGCATACCCGTTGAAATGTACACCGCACTTTTCGCCTGCGCAAGAATGCCCGGCTGGTGCGCTCACAGAATGGAAGAAATAGAAAACGGCAAGCGTATCATGCGTCCTGCCTACAGAACGCTCATCAAGAACAGGGATTATATTGCTCTTGACCAGCGCTGATTATAAAAGAACAATTGAAAGGCGCAACAATGAAAGGCATACTTTCCGATAAAAAGGCAATATCGGCAGGAGTTATATCCGCCGTTGTACTTACCGTACTGAGAATAATTCAGCTCAATACAGGTACAGAATATCCGTCCAATCTCTATGCGGCGGGAAGCGAGGTTCTTAACGCAGTATACCATATACTGCTTATAGTATCGGCTGTTGCTGTCAGCATTCTCGCTTTCTTCGACATCAAAAGCTCTCAGCCCAAAACAGCCGCAAAGCTTTCAGCAAAAAGCTGTACCGCCGTGGGTATTGTAATGATACTCGCAGGTGCGGCATGGATACTGCCTGTTATAAACGACTTTTCCGCAGGAACAGTCGGAATATACACGATAACATCGCTTGCGGGCTGTATAGCGTATCTTGCAGGCGGTATGACGATAATGTCGTCGTCAAAGATAGTCCCTGCGCAGTGCGTAAGCGCAGTGTTCATAATCATCAACTATCTGATAGCAGCCGTAAAATTCTATCTCGGCAGTCCGATAATAACCGGTATGCCGCAGAAGCTTATGCTTATGCTGTTCTATATCCTGACTATACTGTTCTGGATAAACATGGGCAGATTTATGTGCGGCGGCGAAAAGAAATTCACAAGAACTGCGCTTATAGCTTCGGGATATTTCAGCGGAGCGTGCTCTGCCGCTTATCTTATAAGCTGTTTTGCGCTTGCGGTAACAGATTCCGAAAAGTGGACGCAGCTTGTTGACGCACCCGACCTTGAACTTATAATCACCGCATTTGTACCCGCAGTGCTTGCAGGTATTGTGCAATTCTCAAAAAGGACAGTTCCCGCAATCACAGACGACGCTTCCGTTCCGAAGCAGGACGTTTCCGCATCGGAAGAAACCGCCGCCGAAAGCGATACACAGGACGCCGAGTAAGCGTCCGAGGAGAAAAAATGAAAAACATCACTATACTACGTCTTAATAAAATACTCAGAAAAACAGCAGGGCTTACGGCGCTGGTGTGCTTTATTTCTGCACTCTGCGGCTGTTCGGGCTCATTTTCGGCAGGCGACCTGCTGGCTTCTCCCAGACTTACCGACGAACAGAACGAAATATACAATGCCCTGACCGCAAGCGCGGGCAGGGTTGATTTGCGTTATCCCCATACAGGAGAATACCGCAGTGCATTTGTTATCCACAATATAGACGATGAACCCACCGACGAGGCAATAGTGTTCTATGAGCAGAACAAGACCGATACGGCAAAAGAACCCGGAGCGCAGGAAGGAAACGCAGTCGGAAACCTGCGTGTAAGCTTCCTTGACAAGGACGAAAACGGCGACTGGAAGGCGACCTATGAGCTTCCCGCCGCAGGCACCGAGGTCGAAAGCGTTGCTTTTTCAAAGCTTGGCTCGGATAAGGAAAAACTGCTTATAAGCTACTCTGTTCTTGGTTCTTCCGACAAGATAATGTCCGTTATCGACTATGAAAACGGCGTTGCAACACAGCTCGGCACAGTAGGATATTCATCATATATAATGCTTGACAACCCGACCGAAAGCGGCGAATATCTCGCCTGCTTTAACCGTGACGGTGCAAAGAAGAGCGGTAATATGACCGTATACGGCTGTAGTGACAGCAAGACCCTCGGTATGATATACCCGGTGTTGTCATTCGGAAACGGAGTTACCGATTTTGACAGAATAACATCTGCAAACTGTCTTTTACTCGGAAAGAAAATGCCGTGCATAGCGGTCGACTATCTCATTTCGGAAAACTATTACGGTACAAGAGTACTGTATTATAACGGAAGCTCTTTTGCAACAGCCGAAACAACCGTGAGGGACGGTGCAGACACCAACTATTCGCGCCATGTGAACAGCTATACTCCTAAACTGCGTTCGCAGGATATCGACGGCGACGGAATAATAGATATCCCTGCAACCTCGCCGCTCCCCGGATATGAAAACCTCTCATTCCCCGAACAGATATGCGCAGTCCGCTGGTACAAGCAGAATTGCAACAAGATAGAACTCACGGCATATACATTCGTTGACCCGCAGAGAAACTTCATGCTCACCTTCCCCGGAAGATGGGTCGGAATGGTGACCGCAACCGTCAACACAGAAGACAACTCGGTCACTTTCTGGAAGTACGAGGGCGACATAAAGAAAAACGAATACGCTCTGCTGACGATAAAGACCGTGCTTAAAAGCGACACATCGGCTCAGAGCAAACTTGATACTCAATCGGCACTGCGTGACGGTTTCAGGCTGTTCTCGGACGACAGTGAAAAGACAATATATTACAAGAGCATTATGTACGAGGGATTGTCGCTTACCGATGATGAAATAGATGCGGCTGTCAAAGTGCGTCCGGAAGGATACGACAATGATGCGGCTCTGCTCAGCAGGGGGAATTAAGCCGGAACGGCATAGTGAAAGGCAGGTAAACATATGAAAAGAATACTCGTTTGTGAAGATGAAGACGCAATAAGGGATTTTGTCGTAATAAACCTGAAGCGCAGCGGCTATGACGTTATAGATGTCAGCAATGCCGCTCAGGCTATGGAAGCTTATGTGCACTACGGCGGACTTATCGACGTCGCACTGCTTGATATAATGATGCCCGGCATGGACGGCAGCGAGCTTTGCCGCTGGCTCAGGCAGAAGAGCGATACTATGGGTATCATTATGCTCTCCGCCAAAAGCCAGGAGGTAGACAAGATACGCTGTCTTACGCAGGGCGCTGACGACTATGTGACAAAGCCGTTCTCACCGTCCGAGCTTGTTGCAAGGGTCGACGCAGTATACCGCAGGGTAAGCCTGAGCGTTGCAAGACCGCCGGAGGACGAGGGCAGAACGCTTATCTCCGGTCCGTTCTCAATAAATACAAAGAGCCGTATTTTCACAAAGAACGGGACAGGCATAGAGATAACGCAGGTGGAATATCAGCTGCTTGAGTACTTCATGGAAAACAGCGGCTCTGCGCTTGACCGCAAGAGCATACTTAACCGTATATGGGGCGAGGACTATTACGGTGACGATAAAATAGTCGATGTCAACATAAGGCGGCTCAGAATGAAAATAGAAGAAGACCCGTCAAATCCGAGATACATAACCACCATATGGGGCTACGGCTACAAGTGGTGCGTAGACGAGCTTGCCGCCGCAGGCGAGTTCAACGGATAAACAAACGGAGGTAAAGGCTTTGGCAAGACGCACGACGATAGCTAACCGCTGGTTTCTTAAAAGCTTCAGCGCGGTAGTTATAGTTCTGGTACTGCTTGATATAGTTATGTACTGCGTATTCAGGGCGTACTTTTACAGTACAGTCGAGCAGACGCTACGCAGTGAGCTGAACGTTATATCCACCGTGCTTACACGGTACTACAACAGCAGTTCGACAGGTAGCGGCACCAACTATTCAAACGAGATACGAGATACCGTTGAAAGTTTCACCAAAAAAGACCGTATGGAGCTTATGATGATAAACTCCGGAGGCAAGGTCGTAATAACGTCAAGCGGATTCGAGCCGAGCAACTCCTATGATATGCCCGACTATGACAGCGCAGTTAAAAGCGAAAACGGCATAGGCGTTTACAGCGGCTATCAGAGCAACGGCGAGAAGGTAATGGCAGTCACCGGACTGCTTGAAACAGGAAACGACAACTACAGCGCAGTAAGGGTCATAACTTCGCTTTCAAAGGTAGATAAACAGCTCGGCGTGATTATGATTTTCATAATAGCGATAAGCGGAGCTATCATAATACTTATGCTGGTGCTCGGACTTTACTTCATAAAGTCGATAGTAATGCCGTTAAGGCAGATAAGCGTAAACGCACGAAAGATAGCAAAGGGCGACTTCGGAGTGCATATTGAGGAAACCACAGATGACGAACTCGGTGAGCTGTGCCACGTATTCAACTATATGGCGGACGAGCTTGAAAACTCGGAGAAAATAAAGAACGACTTCATCTCTTCCGTATCGCACGAACTGCGTACCCCGCTGACGGCGATAAAGGGCTGGAGCGAAACAATCGCCGCAAGCCCGAATGATAAGGAAACCGCAAAAAAAGGTATGCGGGTCATTGCGGAAGAATCCGAAAGACTTTCCAATATGGTTGAAGAACTGCTTGACTTCTCAAGGATACAGGGCGGCAGGTTCAACCTCAGCAAGGCGAATATGGACGTGTTTGCCGAGCTTACCGACGCCGTGATAATATACTCCGAAAAGGCAAGACAGGAAAATAAGACGCTGCTTTATGACGAGCCGCAGGAGATAGTAACTATCTTCGGCGACAGAAACCGTATAAGGCAGGTGTTTATAAATATAATAGACAACGCTATAAAATACTCCGCAGTAAACGGACATATCATAGTTGCCACTGCGATGACTGCCGACTCGGTTATCATTACCGTTGAAGACGACGGTTGCGGCATTGCCGGATCCGACCTGCCCAAAGTTAAAGCCAAATTCTATAAGGCGAACAACACGGTAAGAGGTTCGGGAATAGGCCTTGCGGTTGCAGATGAGATTGTGACCGCACACGGCGGAACACTTGATATTGAAAGCGAACTCGGACGATATACAAGGGTAGTGATCACCCTGCCGATAGCTAAAAAGGACGAACAATAAGAAAGGCTGAATATGAGCGAACAGAACAAGGAGATAATCAAAACAAAAGTCGGCGGACAGGCTCTCATTGAGGGCGTTATGATGCTCGGTCCGAAAAAGGGCTGTATGGCTGTACGTCAGCCCGACAGGGAGATATACACGGAGGTATGGGACAGGAAGGCTCCGAAGTGGTATAACAAAGCGCCGTTTATCAGAGGCTGTGTAAATTTCGTTTCACAGCTGGCGGACGGTTACAAGTACCTTAACAAGTCGGGCGAAGTGAGCGGAATGTTCGATGAGGAAGAGGACGAAAAAGACAAGAAGAAAAAAGAAAAAGAGCAGGACAAACCGGCAGATAACGTAAGCGAAGAAAAGCCGGAGGATAAAAAAGACGAAAAGAAAGACAGCGATAGCGCCGCTCTGACAACGGCTGTTGCGGTCATATCGGGCGTTCTCGGCGTAGGGCTTGCGGTCGCACTGTTTGTGATACTGCCTACGCTTATATTCACAGGGATACAGACGATGTGCGGAGATACGGATATATCCGCTTTCCGCTCACTGACGGAGGGTATTATAAAGATAGCGCTTTTTGTCGGCTATCTGTGGCTGACCTCCGTTATGAAAACGATGAAAAGGCTGTATCAGTATCACGGTGCGGAGCATAAGACGATATTCTGCTATGAGCATGGCGAGGAGCTGACTGTGGAGAACGTCAGAAAGTACAAGCGTTTCCACCCCAGATGCGGTACAAGCTTTATATTCCTGACGCTTGCGATAAGTATACTTGTGTATACCCTGCTCCCGATAAACAGCGAGCTGTTCATTGAAGCGTTCGGAGTATCAAAGTTTATCGGCGATATGCTGAGAGTATGCTGTAAGATAATTTTCCTGCCGATAATTGTAGGTATCTCATACGAGCTTATCCGTATCGCAGGAAGATACGACAATGTGTTTACAAAGATAATTTCCGCTCCGGGACTTGCTATACAGCGCCTTACCACAAAGGAGCCCGCCGATGAGATGATAGAGGTGGCTATTGCTTCTATGAAGCCCGTTCTCCCCGAAAATGCGGAGGACGCAAAGTGGTGATAAGGCAGGCGGTACAGCTTATAAGCGATATGCTTGAAAGCGTTACCGATGATGCGTATTTTGAGGCAAGGCAGATAGTAAATGAAATAAGCGGCGGTAAAATGCCGTTTGAGGAAATCACCGAAGCACAGCTTGCCGAGTGCGAGGATAAGGCGAAAAGACGTAAAACGGGCGAACCGTTACAATATATTCTCGGAAACTGGGACTTTTACGGCAGGAGATTTTTTGTCGGGAAGGGAGTGCTTATCCCCCGTCCCGAAACTGAGCTCCTGTGCGATATAGCAATCGGACATCTTAAAAACACGGGCGGTACGGCGGTCGATTTATGCTCGGGGAGCGGCTGTATAGCTGTTACAACAGCGCTTGAAGCAAATGTCGGAACTGTAGGGATAGAGATATCCGGCAAGGCATACGACTATTTTCTGAAAAACATAGCTGAAAACAAGGCAGAAAAGCTTGTCACTGCGATAAACGGAGATATTTTCGATAAGGATATACTCGGACGGTTTCCTGATGATTCGCTTTGTGCTGTATTGTCGAATCCGCCATATATCTCCTCTGCGGATATGAAAACTCTGCAAAAGGAAGTAACGTTCGAGCCTGAGCTTGCGCTTTTCGGCGGTGAGGACGGACTGGACTTTTACCGCAGACTGGTGCCGCTGTGGGCAGAAAAGCTTGCAGTCGGAGGACTTTTTGCAGTAGAGATCGGCGAAGAACAGGGACAGGCTGTGAGCGATATATTCAAAACAGCGGGACTTACGCCGCAGATCGTTACAGACTACAGCGGTCACGACAGGATAGTCAGCGCCGTAAAGCAATAAAAAATAAAATCTGTACATTTTATCGTACAGCGATTATGATAAAATATAATCACAAGATAAAACCGAACACAGAAAGGACGGGTAAAATAATATGGCAAAGGCAAACACAAAAAAGGCGACACCTACCGTAAATCATCCTACCACCCCGGAGGAAAAGAAAAAGGCTCTTGATACCGCTATGGAGCAGATAATCAAGAACTACGGTCAGGGTTCTGTAATGTTCCTCGGCGGAGAGGGAAATAAAAAGCTTGATGTTGAAAGCGTGCCGACAGGCTCTATAGGTCTTGACTATGCGCTTGGTATAGGCGGTCTGCCGAAGGGCAGAATTATTGAGATATACGGACCGGAGTCGGGCGGTAAGACAACAGTTACGCTCCACGCTATCGCAGAAACGCAGAAGCTCGGCGGTATGGCGGCATTCATAGACGTTGAACACGCACTCGATCCCGTTTATGCAAAGTCGCTCGGCGTTGACATCGATCACCTTATCGTTTCTCAGCCCGACACAGGCGAGCAGGCGCTTGAAATTATGGAAACGCTTGCACGCTCGGGTGCTATTGATATTGTCGTGCTTGACTCGGTTGCCGCTATGGTCACAAAGGCAGAGATCGACGGCGAGATAGGCGACAGCTTTGTAGGCGTTCAGGCAAGACTTATGTCGGCGGCTATGAGAAAGCTGACAAGCGTTATATCAAAGTCGAATACTGTCGCTATCTTTATAAACCAGGTGCGTGAAAAGATAGGCGTTATGTACGGAAATCCCGAAACTACTCCGGGCGGCCGTGCGCTCAAGTTCTATGCAAGCGTTCGTATAGAAGTCCGCAAGGGTGAGAAGATAGTTGACGATGGCGAGATAATAGGTTATACTACTAAGTGCAAAGTCGTAAAAAACAAGGTCGCACCGCCTTTCAAGGAAACTCAGTTCGATATGATATTCGGTGAGGGTATATCAAGGCTCGGCGAAATCATAACTATGGGCGAAGAGCTCGGCTTTATCAAGAAGAGCGGCGCATGGTACAGCTATAACGGGGAGAGGCTCGGACAGGGCAAGGAAAAGACTAAGAAGTTCCTCAAGGAAAATGACGATCTGCGCCTTGAGATCGAGGGCAAGATAAAAGAGAATATGTCAAAGCTCGATATGTCGGCAAGCGAGGACGACAGCGACAAGACTGACACCTCAGAAAACGCCGCAGAAAACGAGCTTAAGGAAATCGGCGAAGAAGCCGCAAAGGCTGACGCTGCCGCAGCCCCCGCTCCTGCGCCTAAGAAAAAGGCAACGGCAAAGAAGAGCGTTGTAGTCGAAGCCGACAGCGACTTTGAGGAATTTTCGCCTGAGGACCTCGGCTGATGTCATATACGGACGATGAAAGAATAAGGGCAAAACGCAGAGCGCTGTATATACTCGCTCAGCGTGACCACTCTAAAAAAGAGCTTTATGACAAGCTTATAAAAAACTATCCTCCGGATCTGTGCGAGATGGTAGTCGGGCTTATGTGCGAGCATGACCTGATAAACGAGGAAAAGTATACCGAAAAGCTATACAGGGCATATATAAACAAGGGTTGGGGTAAGTCCAAGATCCGCTTTGAACTGCGGAGAAAGGGCTTGCCCGACAGCCTTATTTCACAGCAGGAAGAAGAATATGACACAGAGGATTTTATAGGCGAAATTATACATCTTGTAGATAAAAAATACGCAAGCAAGCTGGATTTTTCAGACTATAAAAGCGTACAGCGTGTTACTGCGGCGCTTGCACGCAGAGGCTTTGCGTATGATGATATAAAGCTCGCATTATCCCGCATAAAAGACGGGGATTATGACGAGGACGAGGAATATGAGGAATATGACGAATAGACCGTAATATTCGGAATATAAGGAAAACGGAAAGGTAAGGAAAAATAATGGCAGAAACGATAAAGGTCGGAATGGTATCTCTCGGATGTCCGAAGAACCAGTGCGACGCTGAGCTTATGCTTGCAAAGATAGCGAAAGCAGGCTTCAAAATAGTAAACGAGGCAGGTCTTGCGGATGTTGTTATTATCAACACCTGCGGCTTTATACAAAGCGCAAAGGAAGAAGCCATCGAGGAGATAATGGAGGCGATAAACCGTAAAAATGACGGTATTAACAAGAAGATAATCGTAACGGGCTGTCTTGCAGAGCGTTATCAGAAGCAGATGGACGAAGAATTCCCAGAAATAGACGCAGTTATCGGTATCGCAAAGAACGACGACATAGTTGAAGTTATAAACTCGGTAATGCTCGACAGAAGAGTAATATCATTCGGCGACAAGCTGTGTCACAATATGGAGGGCGACAAGCTGCAGTCTACTCTCCCCCACTATGCATATCTGAGAATTGCGGACGGCTGTTCAAATAAATGCTCTTACTGCGCTATACCTCTGATAAGAGGTAAAATGCGTTCAAGAAAAATGGAGAACATAATAGAAGAAGCAAAGAAATTTGCGGCAAACGGCGTAAAGGAGCTTGTTATAGTAGCACAGGACGTTACCGCATACGGCATTGACCTTTATAAGAAATACGCTCTGCCCGATTTACTTAAAGAGCTTTGTAAGATAGACGGCATAAAGTGGATAAGACTGCTTTATTGCTATCCCGAAAGAATGACGGACGAACTTATCGAAACGATAAAGACAGAGGACAAGGTGCTGAATTATATTGATATTCCGATACAGCACTGCAACAAGGAAATTCTCCGCAATATGTACCGTGGCGGCGACGAGCAGAGCCTGCGTGAGCTGTTTGCAAAACTCCGCCGTGAAATTCCCGGCGTGGTGCTGAGAACAACGCTTATCACAGGCTTCCCCGGTGAAACGGAGGAGCAGTTCAGCGAGCTTGCCGAATTTGTAAACGACATAAAGTTTGAGCGTCTTGGCTGCTTTGCCTATTCTGCGGAAGAGGATACTCCCGCCGCCGAAATGCCCGACCAGGTAGACGAGGGCGAAAGACAGCGCAGAGCGGATATAATCACGAGCGAGCAGGAAATACGCATGGGCGAATATTACGCAGGTATGGTAGGCAATACCTACGAGGTAGTCTGTGAGGGCTTTGACCGCTACTCCGATATGTATTTCGGCAGAAGTATGCACTTCGCTCCCGAAATTGACGGAATGATATATTTCACATCAACAAAAGAAAAGCGTCCTGTCATAGGAGATTTTATAAACGTTAAAATAACCGACGTACTTGAAAACAATCTGCTCGGAGAGCAGGTTTGACGCTGAAAGGACAGAGGTATGAATCTAGCTAATAAGCTCACGCTGCTTCGGGTGGTACTTGTTCCGTTCTTTGCGTTCTTTATGCTCGCAGGCGAAATTGTTCCCTACAGCTATCTGTGGGCGGCGATAATATTTGCCGTTGCAAGTATAACCGATACGGCAGACGGAAAAATAGCCAGGAAATATAATATGGTGACAAACTTCGGCAAGTTTCTGGATCCCCTTGCGGACAAACTGCTTGTAGTCACCGCTCTTATATGCTTTGTTGAGCTTGGCTGGGCGAGCGCATGGGTAACGGCTATTATAGTAGCCCGTGAATTTGTGGTATCGGGAATACGGCTTATTGCCGCAGGAAGCGAGAAGAAGATAGTAATTGCGGCAAGTATATGGGGCAAGCTGAAAACAGCCTCAACAATGGTTGCGATATGCGTTATTATAATAATGCATATTCTTGTCGGCTTCGGCGCTATCACTGCGGAAGCCTTCCCCGTACAGCTCATCAGCGATATACTTATGTACATATCCTGCATACTTACGACGGTTTCCGGACTCAAATATCTGTGGGATTACAGAGAGGTTCTTAAAACCGATGCGTAAATGCGGCACTTTAAAAATTTCAATGACCCGGAGGAACTATGGGGAGAGATAAACTCGGCAGCCGTCTTGGCTTTATACTGCTCAGCGCAGGCTGTGCAATAGGAATAGGAAACGTATGGAAGTTCCCTTATGTGGTAGGTCAAAGCGGAGGAGGTTTGTTCGTCCTTATATATCTTTTTTTCCTTGTAATACTCGGCATACCCGTGCTTACTATGGAGTTTTCCATAGGCAGAGCGGCTCAGAAAAGCCCTGCGAAAATGTACGAACAGCTTGAACCGAAAGGCAGTAAGTGGCACATTCACGGAAAGGTTTCGCTTATAGGCTGTTATCTGCTGATGATGTTCTATACAACGGTGGCAGGCTGGATGCTGAAGTTCTTTGTTTCGACCGCATCAGGAGAGCTTGTCGGAATGGATACGGCGGCTGTCGAAAATCACTTCAACGTTGACGTTCTCGGCGATCCCGTTTCGCTTATCGGCTATATGGGCATAGTTGTTGTGATAGGCGTTCTCGTCTGCCTTATAGGCGTGCAGAACGGTCTTGAAAAGGTCACTAAGGTAATGATGCTCGCCCTGCTCGCAATTATGGTGGTGCTTGCGATAAACAGCTTTACAATGCCCGGAGGAGCGGAAGGTCTTGCGTTCTATCTGCTGCCCGATTTCAGCGCTATAGAAAAGGTCGGTATAACAAATATCCTTGTAAGCGCAATGAATCAGGCGTTCTTCACGCTGAGTATCGGTATGGGAAGTATGGCTATATTCGGCAGTTATATCGGCAAGGATCATTCACTGCTCGGCGAATCGGTAAATGTAGCGCTGCTTGACACATTTGTTGCGGTAGCGTCGGGACTTATAATCTTCCCTGCCTGCTCGGCATACGGAGTGGATGTTACAAGCGGTCCGAAGCTGTTGTTTATAACTCTGCCGAACATTTTCAACAACATTCCTCTCGGCAGGCTGTGGGGAAGTCTTTTCTTCGTGTTCATGTCGTTTGCGGCGCTGTCAACGGTACTCGCCGTGTTTGAATGTATTATAGCAAATACTATGGATCTGTGGGGGCTTAGCAGAAAGAAAGCCTGCCTTATAAACGGCATACTTCTGTTTTTACTGTCAGTTCCCTGCTGTCTGGGATTCAATATTCTGAGCGGTTTTCAGCCGCTTGGCGCAGGAAGCACGATACTCGACCTTGAGGATACTGTAGTCAGCAACTTTATTCTTCCGCTCGGCTCGTTTGTATTCATACTGTTCTGTGTGACTAAAAAAGGCTGGGGCTGGGATAACTTCGTAAATGAAGCCAATACCGGCAAGGGTCTTAAGATAAAAAGGTTTATGAAAGGCTATATGACGTATGTTCTGCCTGTACTCGTAATGTTTGTGTTTATTATGGGTCTTGTGGGACTTATAATGGGATAACCAAAACTATATAGTACAAACCCCGCCGTGTATCATTCTCCGATACACGGCGGGGTTTTATTATGTCCTTTTATCCGGTCAGCCTGTGTCACTTGCCGCTTTTATTTTTGCCTTGCGAAGCGGCGACGCTGAAACCTTTACCGCTCTGAGCCGTTTCGTAAAAATCGGCTATCAGCTTCATCAGCTTGCCGTCAAGCTCGTAGTAAATATCCTTGTCAACGTTTTTGCTGAACAATTCTCTTCTATTCTTGTTAGTCCTTTGATTTTTCGGAAATGTCGTTTCAAAAAGCGTGTCAAGCTGTGCCTTGTGCTTTATCGCCCTGTCGCTGTCAAGCGAGTTGTGACCCTTGCTCTTTTCGGTCACAAGAGTGATATTGTCGTTCTTGTCTACATTGGCAAGCACGCTGTTTTTAAGGCTTATCGTCTTATCGTCCGTGCTGTGCAGAATAAGGAACTTAGTGCCGTTTGCGGTTGCTTTCGCTATTCCTGCGTGGGCTGTGTAGCCTGCCGCCTTGCCGTATTTGATACGCTCGTACAGCTTTATATAGGCTCTAAGGATATATATCCATCTGCCCATCATAGCAGAGCCTTCTTCAAGCACCATTTCGCTTGTTCTGTCAAATCCGCTCTGTACAAATACCGCCTTTATATCATAAAGATGATAGCAATGCACAGCAGATACCGCATATCCTCCCCAGCTGTGACCGAACAGATACAGCGGAAGCGTGTTTGTCTTGGTAACATAACTCAACGCCGCATCAAGATCCTCCGCAGACTGAGGAAGCCCACGCAGTGACTTTCCTCCGCTTAAATGACTGCCGCTGTTGTCAAAGGCAAATATCTTGTATCCCCGTCTTGCAAAATACGCTATTTCGGGCAGATAGCTGAGCTGTCCGTCAAATATGCCGTGCGAGAAAACTATAAGCCCCCTGAAGCTGTCATAGCTTTCATCGTGATAGTAAAACCCCGTGTATTTATAGCCACGCTTTGACGGGAATGTTACCGGCTCGTTTACAAGCCCCTTATAATCGCTCAGATCTGGCAGATGTGCGGAATCGTATATCTCGAACCGCTTTCCGAAAACGCTCTCATAAAGTATTGCGGACAGCAGAAGGGATATTATCATTATCAGCAGTACAGCACCGAGAATGATTCCTGCGACCGACAGCACCGAAAGAAAAACCTCCACCTGTTTTCCTCCTTATGCCTTTTTTATACGCTTGCTGTTCTTTTCCCAGTGTTCTATAATTCTTGTCTGACCACGTTCCACCGCAAGAGAATCCGCAGGAACGTTCTTTGTGATAGTCGAGCCTGCCGCAGTAGTCGCATTATCCCCGATAGTAACGGGCGCTATCATATTTGTGTTACAGCCGATAAATGCGTTGTCACCTATCGTTGTGCGGTACTTCTTAATGCCGTCATAGTTTGCCGTTACACAGCCGCAGCCGAAGTTTACACCCTTGCCCACATCGCTGTCGCCGATATATGTAAGATGCGCTATGCAGGTGTTCAGACCGACCTCAGAGTTCTTGACCTCTACAAAGTCGCCTATCTTTACACCGCTGTGCAGATGAGTGTTCGGACGCAGATGCACAAAAGGACCTGCCTTAGCCTTGCTATCAACCTTGCTTTCGTGCGCCTGTACGTTGTTCAGGATAACATTATCCTCTATAACGCAGTCGGCTATATAGCTGTTAGGACCTATCTCACAACCGTTGCCGATAACCGTCTTTCCCTTGATTATCGTATTCGGAAGTATAACCGTATCGTGACCGATCTTTACATCCTTACCGATTATGATTCCGTCCGACAGAGGAATATCCACACCCTCGTCCATAAGCTCGGCGAGCTTTCTCTTTCTTGCGACTTCATTTAAGGCGGCAAGCTGACTGCGGCTGTTCGCACCGAGTACAACGTCCGTGCTGTCAGCCGTGTATACGCCCTTCTTTTCGGCAACTGCAACCGTATCGGTAAGATAATATTCGCCTGCGGCATTGTTGTTGCCGAGTTTATCTAAAAGTCCGGACAGCTTTTCCGCCTTGAACCAGTAGATGCCCGAGTTTATTTCTCTTACCTTTGCCTGTTCGCTGTCGCAGTCCTTCTGCTCAACGATAGCCTTGAAAGTATCGTTTTCCTTTATTATTCTGCCGTAGCCCGTGGGATTATCGACAATAGCGGAAACTACCGTAACATCGTTGCCGCTGTTTTTGTGATACTCATAAGAGCCTGTTATGGTGTCTGCATCAATGAACGGAGCGTCACCGTACGCCACCAGTATATCCGCATTCTCAGCCTTTGCCTTTTCTATAAAGGGCTTTGCCTGCATTACTGCGTGACCCGTGCCGAGCCTTTCCTTCTGCTCAAATGCAGGGTATTCGCCGAGCGTATCAAGATAAGCCGTTACCTGCTCCTTGTGAGCCCCGACAATTACTGCGGTATTGTCAACGCCTGCCTGTTTTACAGCGTCAAGCACCCAGCGGAGCATAGGCTGAAACAGCACTTCGGCAAGAACCTTAGGCTTGTCGGATCTCATTCTTTTGCCATCACCTGCGGCAAGTATTACTGCGTATTTTTTGTTATCCAAAGTAAGTCATTCCTTTACAGATTTTTAGTAATTTATCGTGTGGCATAAAACCGCCATAGTAATATTATTGTCGCACATTTATCCGTATTTTTCAAGTGCTTTTTAAAAATAATTGCTTTTTTCATTTCACTGTGGTAAAATAAACGATATAGACGGCTTTAAAATGCCGTTTCTGCCTGTCGAAAAACCTCTAACGTTATTAAAAAATGGGGTTTGGGGCGTAG